>OCZT010001270.1_pt1 | contig 26070 bp, 22 predicted proteins | sample 1539031 | NCBI WGS metagenome assembly OCZT01 (sample SAMEA3539308, study PRJEB22396) | soil metagenome | biome: tundra; feature: field; material: soil | place: USA | collected 2010-05 | depth 0.15 m | reverse complement strand
CGGTCGCGTCAATATCCGCACCCGCAAAAACCGTTATCGCTCGATCGGGCTTATTCTCGGCATTCTGCAGAGCGTCTGCGATTCCTGGTCGAACGCCGCCGGCAGCGCATCCGCAAACTGAATTCACAACAACCATCACCGTGCCTTCGGTGTTCTTGATCGCATCGTCGACCGCTTCGGGCGTTTTAGTTTCTTCAATACCAAGCTCGGCCAGCTCCTGACGCATTCCGTGAATCATTATTTCTGGATAGGGCATATTCTTTTCCTCTGATCTATATCTTAAACATTAAAACCTGAAATTATTTTCAAGTATCGGGTACCGGGTGCTTGCAAGTCAAGTTTTGTGGCACGTTCGTTGTTTGCCAGCACGGCGGGCAATTAAATAGAATTGAGCTTCCTGCGAAATATAATGGTCGTAGAGATCGAGAAAAAGTACCGACTGGACAAGAAACGCCTCGTCGAGTTGACTTCCAAACTTCGCGAACTGGATGCCGAATTCTCGTACGAAACATTTGAGGAAAACTATCTTCACCGGGGCGGGGTTCTCGAAGGTCGAAACGCCGTATTGCGCTTGCGCAAAACGGACAGGCGGACGACCCTAACATACAAGGAAAGGATCGAAAGCGAGAGTGATTTCAAACATCAGATCGAATTTGAGACCGATGTTACGGATGTCGACGCAACGGAACACATCATCGAGCAGCTCGGATATAAGCTGGCCGTGGTATACGAGAAACACCGCAAAGCGTGGCGGCTGGGCGATGTCGAGGTCGTGTTGGACGAACTTCCATTTGGCTATTTTATGGAGATCGAGGGCAGCATTGACGATATTATCGCCTCTGAAAAACTTCTCGCGGTCGAGGACCTTGAACCCGAGGTCCGCGGTTACCCGCGACTGACAACGAAATACGGGCGACAGAATGAGAATGGTGTTTTCGAAGCCCGATTTGAGAAAGCACCGAGCGCTTAGGTGGGCGAATCGAGACCAACGAAGAACATTTGGGAATCGAATCCACCATCCCCGCGGCGAGCCAGCTTCTTATAGCTTCCGTCATGACCCAGAAGGTGCGCGTTTATCTCGTCTCGCAGGTAGGCGTCAAGCACCGTATCTTTTAAGAAGCTTCGGATTGCCGGATCCAGAATAGGAGTTACCAATTCGACCCGCCGGTCGAGGTTGCGATGCATCAGGTCCGAGCTGCCTATATACAACTCTTCGTGTTCGCCGCCATTCGCGAAGTAATAGATCCGGCTGTGTTCGAGAAACCGGCCGATGATAGATCGCACCCTGATGTTATCGGACAATCCCTTTATCCCGGGACGCAACGAACATATTCCGCGAATGATGAGGTCTATGCCGACGCCGCTCTTAGACGCCTGGTAAAGCTCGTTGATGACCTCGACGTCCGTTATGCTGTTGGCTTTAATAATTATGCGAGCGTATTTTCCGGCCTGCTTATTTTTGCGCTCTCGCCTTATCAGGGATATGAGCCGCTGGCGCATATGAAGAGGGGCAACGATAAGTTGCTTGAAACTGTCCTGTTGAGAATATCCGGTAAGAAAATTGAACAGACTCGTCGCGTCCTCACCGATCTCTTCGTAAGCCGTAAGCAGCCCGAGGTCGGTGTATAGCCTTGCCGTTATGCGATTGTAATTACCGGTTGCGAGATGTACATAGCGGCGCAACTTGTCCTTCTCGCGACGGACGACGAGCAGTATCTTTGAATGCGTCTTGAGCGTGTTGATGCCATACACGACATGAACGCCCTCGCTTTCAAGCCGGCGGGCCCACTCGATATTGTTTTCCTCGTCAAAGCGTGCTTTCAGCTCAACAAGCGCAGTGACCTGTTTACCGAGCCGCACGGCATGCATCAGCGACGCGACGATCGGTGAATCGGTCCCAGTGCGGTAAAGACATATCTTTATAGCCTGGACGTCCGCATCCTCGGCCGCCTCGGCAACAAAATCGGCGACCGGATTGAATGAATGATAAGGATGGAACAACAGTACGTCCTGCTTTTTTATTACTTCAAATATGCTTTCACTCTTACGCAGGACCGACGGGACGATCATCGGTATCGGCGCCTCTTTGAGCCGCGGATTGTCGACCCTGTAGAGCTGCATCAGATCCGGGATGTTGACGAACTCGTCGATGCGTTCGACATCGTCGTACGTGATGCCGATGCCGTTTACAAGCAGACGTACCATCTTGTCAGGCATCGCGGCGGAAACCTCGAGCCGGACCGCGAATCTATCGCGACGGCGTTGAAGCTCTAGTTCCAACGTTCGTAGAAGATCGCCCGCCTCGTCTTCTCGAAGTTCGATGTCGGCGTCACGGGTAACGCGAAATAAAAACGCCTCGCTCGTTTTCATATTGGGAAAAAGTTCGTGGACATTCGCCGCTATGACTTCCTCGAGCAGAGCGTAACGTCCCTCATCTTTATTGATCGGTATAAGACGCGGCACGGCGGGCGGCAATTTGATCCGCGTAAACCGTTTCTGGCGGAAAAGGTGTCGCAGGTTGCTTTGCGTGTGTGACCGGTCCGGCTCGATGTAAAGACCCAGATTCAAACTCAGGTTTGATATATATGGAAATGGATGAGAAGAATCGACGGCCTGCGGTGTAAGTATCGGGAAGAGATTGTTGCGGAAATATTTATCGACCTGCTTCTTTTCCTTTGAGCTTAGGCCCGCATATGTTTCGATCGTGATCCCGGCGTCGCGAAGAGCCGGCAAAACATTTTGCTGCAGGAAATCGGCCTGCTCCTTTCGGATTGGATCGAGCCGCTTATAGATCTCGCTGAGCTGTTCAGAGGCCGACATTCCGTCCGGCGACAATCGGCCAACACTTTCGGCGATCTGTTCCTGAAGCCCGGCAACCCGGATCATAAAGAATTCGTCCAGATTGGTCGAAAAGATCGAAAGGAATTTCAGCCTTTCCAGCACGGGCAAGCTATCATCCATCGCCTCGTCAAGAACACGGCGATTAAACTCAAGCCAGCTGAGTTCGCGGTTTATAAAAATGCCGTCAACGCTCGGCGCACTTGTAGACACGCTCGCCACCGTCTCCGTAGGGCTGTCCTTCTTGTCATGTGAGTTGCCAGCGGACTTGTCCATGAAGGATTTAGAACCGGTCAAATCTTAAGAGATCCGGAACAAGTGTTCTGTATGCCAACGAACCGCCAGTTACCTTTAACCAACAGCTTTTTGCGCAGTATTATGATGGATCGCGATCTTTCGCGGTTCGCCGCCATCGCCTTTGATAACGACCTTTATGTTATTTTCCGGCACTGGGTAGTCACCGAGACGATCAGCCCACTCAATTATGGTAACCGCATTGTCGTTCTCGAGAATATCGTCGAGGCCCACCGCTTCAGCCGCATTTGCGGATACATTCAAACGCCAGAGATCTATGTGGAATACATCAATTTCCGGCGCTCGATAAAGATTTACAAGAGTAAAGCTGGGGCTCGTCACCTCATCGACGTCAAACCCGAGGGCGTTAAGTATGCCTTTTGTAAATAGCGTCTTCCCGACCCCCAAACCGCCGTAAAGAAGTACCATTTCACCGCCCTTGAGCGTCTCGCCAAGGCTTTCGCCAAGCTCAAAAGTATCTTCCGGCGTCTTGCAGATGTATTCAGACTCTATATTTTTGCTCTCGTCCGTCTTCACATTCTTCGAAGAAGATCTTTAACGCAGAGATCGCAGAGACTTTTTCACTTTTTCACTTTTTCACTCTTTCACTTTTTCACTCTTTCACTTTTTCACTTTCCCGCTCCCCCAGTTCCTCAAACACCTCGACAAAGCATTCACGCACGTCTGAGGCTGTCATTACACGCTTTCCCCACTTAGATTCAGCTATATCACCTGCCATGCCGGCCACATAAACGGCCGCGACGGCCGTTTCAAACATGTCAAGCTTCATCTGCACGGCCTGTGCGGTAAATCCGGTAATGATGCCGGTCAGGGTGTCGCCATTACCCGCTTTACCAAGCCCCGGGTTTCCGGTTGGAATTACCGCAACATCGCCGCCGGGTTCACCGACCAATACCCGTTCACCCTTTAGCACAAGAATGACATGGTGCTTTACGGCAAAATCGCGAACGGCGCTAACTCGGTCCTTGATCAGGCTTTTGTCATCGCTGCCAAGAAGGCGCATAAACTCGCCTTCGTGCGGTGTCAAAATGAGCGGTAATTCCTCGCTGCCGCTAATTGAAAAAGGCGAGAGGGCCGTAAGGCCGTCAGCGTCGATCACCACCGGCGTTTTGCGGTCCTCGACGATCCGGCGGATGAAGTTACTGGTTTCCTGTTCCTGTGAGGACAAACCGCTGCCAACGGCGACAACATCAACGTTGCAGAGAATTTTACCAACCTCATTAACCGCCTTTTCCGCTGCCGAACCGGTCTTTGTTTCCGATATCCCGCGGACCATTACCTCGGGCGAAATACGAGCGACAACCGATTCTCTTGACCCCTCGGGCACGGCGAGTGTCACTAGTCCGGTACCCGAACGAATAGCCGAATCACCGCAAAGAACGGCCGCTCCGGTATAGTTTTTTGATCCCGCGATGATCAAGGCATGCCCGCGTTTATTCTTGTAGGAACCGGGAGTGTATTTTGCGTCGGTGAGCCAATCGACCGCGTCGTCGCGGATCGCCAGGAAAACTCCCGAGTCAACTGTATCTATCAGTTCCTGCGGCGAGCCAATGTCTGCCACCACCAGTTTGCCGTTAAATCGCGAAGCGGGCGGTAGAACATTGCCTGATTTTGGTGCCGTAAAGGTGACCGTGATGTCGGCGTGAAACGTTTCACCGATCGGCTCGGCGAGATCAGCATTAAGGCCCGATGGAATATCGATCGAAATCGCCAGACGGCGACCGGCACCATCGTGTCTCGCATCATCGGCGATGTTGATCTGGCTGATTATGTGGGCGAGCCAGTCGTAGACAGGTCGATCGAGGCCGGTCCCGAATATTGCGTCGATGACAACAAGCCAGTCCTGTCGCGCACCGGCGAACCACTTGTCCCATTCCTCGAGCGACTCGATCTCGTTAAAGCAGTTCGCGATAGTTTCTGTCGTCTGAAAATTGGCACGCGCGTCACCTTTGGTATCCTCGACCTTTCCGAAAAGAATTACATCGGTTTCTGCTCCCGCCTGCCGCAATATTCTGGCGACCGCCGCGCCGTCTCCACCATTGTTTCCTTTGCCGCAGAGGACCAGTATTGCTTTGCCGACGACATCACCACCGAGTCTCTCAATAACCACGCGTGCCGCGGCATGGGCGGCGTTTTCCATCAACAGAATCGAAGGTATGCCGAAACGCTCCGTCGTTAAACGATCGACCTCGCGCATTTGCTCGGCCGTCAACACCTTTTGCATAAACACTAAGTTGCCACAAAAAGCGATGAAAACGAAAGGAAGCTTAAACAACGAACCACGAACAAAAAAATTCGGAATCCCGCCTTTAGGCGGCCCGTGACTTGCCACACAGCGAAAATTCTTGCCCTTCCAACAGGCTCCCAATGAGATCGCCGACGCTCCACCTCCGGTTCTCCAAACCTCGAACAACACATTCTAATCCACCGCAACATGGACTATTTTTCTCGCAAAACCGGTCCGTTTTGTCACAAAATGGGTTCGTTTTCTCACAAAGTGGTACCACTTTTTCGTAACATGGGCCCAAGTTGCGAGATTATGGGCCCAAGTTGCGAGATTATGGGCCCATTTTGTCAGATTATGGGACCAAGTTGTCAGATTATGGGACCAAGTTATCAGATTATGGGCCCACTTTGTCAGATTATGGGCCCGACTTGTCAGATTATGGGTGATCGTAACGGATAATCGGCAGACTTCTTTGACGGCTTGTGATCTGGGCCAGGGACTGTGATCGGGATCCTCCCGACTCGGGACCGGGATCTTTGATCATGCCCGAGCCTTGAGGCATTTCAGACTTTTCAGACGATTCTTGGGATTTTTCTGAGTGGTTCCGGGCCTTCTTCTTTAACGTTACACGTTCGAAAAAAACCGCATTGCGATTTCGCAATGCGGTCATGACCGATGCTTAGGATGTGAACGAACGTAAGACCGGCACGCCCCCGTCGATTGGGCTAAATTGTTTGCCACTGTGCTTTAATTCGCTTGTCTTCCGTTCAAGTAATATAAACTGCCATTGGGTGAAGCGTTCCATAAAACCGGAACGCAAAGTCAAAAGTAAAAAGTCAAAAGGCAAAAATGGGAAAGAAAGTTCGTTGATAGTTGTTCGTGGTTCGTGGTTCGGAAAGATGCTTTTCGTGTGTTTCGTGGTTTCGGCCTTCTTTGAAAGCGGATGATAAAGCAGTTCCGAAAAGAAATCCACGGGCGCGAAAAAGCGGTGGGGACCAGAGAAGGGGGCAAACTGGTCCGCACCGCTGCAATGACAGCGTACTTGCGCCGTCTCAAACAAGTCACAGCGCTCACGCTGTCTGAACCTTAATCTTGGCCGCCTCCTCTGCGGCCTTTTTCGTAAGCGACATCGTTAGGATCCCGTCCTTCAGATTAGCAGTTACGCCTTCTGTTTCGACATCGCTGGGCAGCGTCAACTTGCGGAAGAACCGGTTGCTGTGCCACTCACTGTAAAAGGTGTTCTCGTCCTCGTTTTTCTCCGCTACGTTGCGCTCGCCACTCATGATCAGATCATTGTCCTTTATGCTGATCTCGATCTCGTTCGGCTTAAAGCCGGGAACGGCGGCCTTGAGATTCACCATATCTTTAGTTTCGGTGATCTCGACGGGTGTCGGTCTGAGGATCTCGGATTCGGCCTTTAGCCAATCATCAAAACGGGTCCCGAACATTCCGCCCCGTGACATAAAATAATCGAAAGCTCTGGCTGCCGTTTCGCGTGTGATATCGGCCATTCGGTCAAACATCTTTTCTGCTTCAACAAATGCCGGGAAACCATTCGGTTTAGGCTCTGTTGTCGCTAGTTTTGTTGTTTCTTCGTTGTTCATATTATTACTCCCTTGAAATCATGCCTCGGCCGGCAGTGCGTCGATCGCCCCGGCGATTCGGTTTCTCGCTTACCAGCGACCGCCCAGTAAAAAGGCCGACCATGAACATAAATAGGGCGACGGCGCCGATGGCGAAGATCGTATCTACTACGACATCCATCCGGCGCAAGGTTTGAAGCAGTTCGCCCTGCGTAAACCGGGGGTTTACAGTTTTTCAAAATTACCGCTGTCAAATGAGAGGGTAGTTCTCCTTTTTCATCAAAAAGGCATTTCCAATGCGGCCTCGATCGACCCCTTGCGAAAAACCAAAAGATCACGCAGATCGACCGCTTCTTAGGCAGACTTCGAAAATCAACTCTCGACATTACTTTCGCAAAATACGTGCCGCGGAAAAGCTTTTGTTTTATGGGAATTTTTAGTTAATTTTCTGCGAGAAAATCCGCGATATAGAATCGAGTCGTGTGAATTTTCGCGGGGAAAAAGCCGAAAGTTTATTATCGCAAACCCGCGTAAACGTTAAGACGCAATAGCAATGAGACGTCATATGTTATGACCGTCATTGCTAGTTGCTCTTTAGCTTTGCAAGTCTGTGTCGATGCTTTAGAAAGGCGTTTCTTTGAGCGGGACAAACGGAGTTTTGCCTGTGCGGTCGATCGCCCGGCGCCCGGTCATCGTGTTGGGCTCGATCTTGTAGACGACCTCGATATTCTCACGTACCCAATCGTCCATCCAATGGATACTGACCGCGGGGGTCAACGTGGGATTTAGCTTTGTGATCAACTCAAGCGCCCGGTCGCGCTCTGCCCCGGCAGATAGTTTTATCGCGGTCGCATCGACAATAACGCTTTGCCAATGCTGGTTGTCGACCACCTCTTCTAGCTGTAGACAAACGTTTGCGTTTTCTTTGATGATGTCGGCTTTCTTGCCCTCTGTCGTATATACAAAAAGATCGCCCGCCTCATAGGCATAATGCACTGGCACGACATATGGCTGGTCATCGCGACAGCACGCAAGATGCCCATATCCGACACGTGCAAGAATGTCGATTATTTCGGGGTCAGATAGTTCTTCTACTTCGATCATGATCGGCTCCTCCATATGAAACGTCTAATGATATTAACAGCAAAGAGCGTGCCTATGCCGACAATGCGCGGCCACACACAGATATGGAACGAAAGTTGCGCCGCTATTAGGTAAGGCGAAGTGCCATTCAGGAGGCAATCAAAATGAAAATACTCATTGCGACGGACGGATCCGATTTCAGCAAAGCAGCCATCGAAGAATGCTGCAAGTATGTTATACGCCCCGAGAGGGACAGCGTCTTGATCGTCTCGGCTTACGAGGACGCTTACCCGATAGCGGCTGAACCATTCGCAATATCAGCTGAATACTATCAAAAACTCGAAGACGCGATAGTTCAACAATCGGGTAACTATGTAGACGATGCATTGGCTTTCGTGCGGAAGCAGTTTCCCGATCCCGGTCTTTCTGTTTCATCGGAAGTGCTACGCGGGGCACCCGACCAACAGATCGTCGAGAAAGCATCTGAATGGGGAGCGGACCTCATCGTCGTCGGTTCACATGGACGCGGCTTTTGGGGCCGCTTGCTCGGCTCCGTTTCAAACGGCGTCGTGCATCACGCACCCTGCTCCGTTTTGGTCGTTCGCAAATGATGAATGCCGTTTACAACCGACCAATTCCTGCGGGTTTTCGTTGACTATAACGAGAGTGTCTTTCCTGCTCAGATAATCCTGATCGGCGCCGCCGCCGCAGCCTTTATGCTTGTTCTAAGACCGTTCGGCGATTCTAACCGGATCGTCTCAATGGTCTTGGTTCTGCTCTGGCTGTGGACAGGTATCGTCTACCACATTATCTTCTTTTCTGAAACTAATCCCGCTGGATGGCTGTTTGGAATATTGTTCATAGTGAACGCCGTGCTGATCTTCAATGAAGGCGTTCTCAACGAGCGTTTAAAATTCAATTTTAGTTCAAATTTATCCGGTATAGCCGGCACATTTTTTGTTATCTTTTCGCTGCTGATCTATCCCACGATCGGGTTTCTGCTCGGACGGGAATTTCCGGCCAATCCGACATTCGGCACACCCTGCCCGACAACTGTATACACGTTCGGGATGTTGATGTTGGCCGGGAAACGTCTCCCTGTGCGGCTGATTTGGATCCCTTTGTTCTGGTCCGCCTTTGGTATCTCGGCCGCACTATCGATGGGCATCACCGAAGATCTTGTTTTGCCCGTCGCCGGATTGGTCCTGGCAGCACTTGTATGGCATGGCCGAATGGCCACTAAGGAGGCATTATGAAGTTCAAATCATTACCAACAAGTTTATTTGGAACGGGGATCGTGGCCGCGGCGGCGCTTGCTGCCTACGCGCTTTGGGTTCGTCCCTGGCATCTGCGGTGGGGAGCAACGGATGAAGAACTCAAAGAAACACTTCCCGGCGACGAGGTCATGCCCGACGCGGGCATCCAGGTCACACACGCCATCTCGATCAACGCTCCCGTTCATGATGTTTGGAAATGGTTGATCCAGATGGGTCAAGGCCGCGGCGGATTCTACAGCTATGATGAGCTGGAGAATCTTTTCGGACTCGACATTCACAACATCGACGAGATCAAGCTCGAGCTGCAAAGTTTAAAGAAAGGCGATTTTATTCGTTCCGCTCATAAAGGATGGCTCGGGGGCCGTTTTGATGAGACAGCCGGCTGGTTTGTGGTAGGTCTTGAGCCGAATCAAGCCCTTGTTTTGCGCGACGAGATCGAGCGTGGAAGTTGGGCATTCGTGCTAAAGCCGATCGGCGATGAACAAACGAGGCTAATAGTACGCGTTCGAGGTCCGCGTCCGGAAACGCTTGGCCGAACGGCTCTTAATTACGGCGTTTTTGAAGCTGCCCACTTCATTATGGAGCGAAAGATGCTGCTCACGCTCAAAGAGCTTGCCGAACGCAATCCTCCTATTCCACAGGAGATATTCAGCGGCGGTTACGTAGGTCTCGAAGAGGGCGTACCGCATGGCTAAGCGAGGAAAGCAAGTGGCCTTGGAGCATAAGCATTCTCCCGAGGCCATTCAGCAGCGATTGGCAGAAGGAGCGAGGCTAAATTACCTACGCGACTTTGTTTACGGCGGCATCGATGGTTCTGTAACAACATTTGCCGTTGTGGCCGGCACGATCGGAGCCAGTCTCTCGATCGAGGTCGTACTGATCCTCGGCGCCGCCAATCTTATCGCTGACGGTTTTTCGATGGCCGCTTCGAATTTTCTCGGGACGCGGTCTGAACACGAAGATTACGCACGCCTCAGATCGGTCGAGGCTCGTCACATCGACATAGATCCGGCCGGGGAACGCGAAGAGGTTCGCCAGATATACGCGACAAAAGGATTTGCCGGCAGCGAACTCGAAAGCATTGTCGATCTTATAACCTCTGATCGCGAGCTTTGGATACAAACAATGCTGACCGAGGAATACGGTCTCGCCCGAAACGTTCGTTCGGCGTGGAATGCCGCGGTATTCACATTTCTGGCATTTATCGTATGCGGTATCGTCCCGCTGATCCCTTTTATCTTCGGTTTACAAACAAGTTTTGTGACGTCAATAGTCCTGACTGGGGGCGTTTTCTTTGCCATCGGCTCAGTTAAATCGAGATGGTCTCCAGACCCATGGTGGAAATCGGGTCTTGTAACGTTCGTGGTCGGCGCGATGGCCGCCTTTCTGGCATTCGGCGCTGGGATCGTCTTGAAGCGATTGGGTGTCTAGGAAAGCAGCCGGGCCAAGGTCCTAAGCAGGATCTCGGCAGAGAAGGGTTTTGAGAGAAAAGCTCCAACCTTAAGGCCTCTTAATTCGGCCGTCTGGTCCTCGGTAATAAGACCGCTCATCGCGATTATCTTCACGTCGGGATCCATTTTTCTTAAAGCGCGGATCAGAGCCGCGCCATCCATGTAAGGCATAGCGAGGTCGGTCAAAACCGCGGTGATATCCTTGCCTTGCTGTGCAAAGACGGCAAGGGCTTCGGTTCCGTCGACGGCCGGGACTACTCTGTAACCAAATTGCGTAAGCGTGTCTTCGGCAATGCCGCGGATATTCTCTTCATCGTCGACGATCAATATCAGCTCGCCGTGACCTCGCGGAAGAGCGTCTTTGACCTCGGCGACGATCGCCTCTTGTTCTGATTCGGCGGACGGCAGGTAGATCGAAAACCGCGTTCCTCTTTTCGGTTCGCTGTAAACGTTGATAAAACCGTCATGACTTTTGACGATTGTTAGTGCCGTTGCAAGTCCGAGACCGGTGCCCTTGCCGACATCCTTTGTGGTAAAGAAAGGATCGAATATGCGTTTTACAACGTCCGGCGGCATACCAGTCCCCGTGTCCGAGATCGTCAACAGCACATATTTACCTGGCTGAGCGTCCATATTCATACGAGCGTAATTTTCATCGATGACCGCGTTTGAGGCTTCCATCGTAAGCGTACCGCCCGACGGCATTGCATCGCGCGCATTTATACAGATATTCATCAAAACCTGGTGTATCTGGGTCGGGTCCGCGGCAATGGTCCATAGTTCGGGTTCCACTTTGTGTTTGAGTATGATCGATTTCGGCATCGTCTCTTTCAGAACACCTACCAGATCCTTTATCAAATGCTTCATCTGGACCGGAATGCGTTCGCCGGCTAATCCGCGTGCAAAGGTGAGGACCTGCTTAACAAGATCCGCACCTCGTTCGGCGTTCTCTTTTATCATGCCCAGCCATCTGGTCACCTCGCGATTCTTTTCGTTGAGGTTCAGCATGTCGACGGCCATCATGATGGGCGAAAGAATGTTGTTAAGATCATGGGCGATACCGCCAGCCAGCGTTCCGATGGATTCCATCCGCTGGGCACGAAGCAGATGTTCTTCGGTTCTCTTCTGTTCGGTAATGTCGGTGTTCGTGATCAGATAATAATCCGGTTCATCTTTGTCGTTTCGGACCAGCGTCCATCGGCTCTCAACGATGATCTTGTCTCCTGTTTGCGTAACGTGACGCGATTCGGATTTCCATTCGTTGCGCTTTGCGAACTCCGACTGAGCACGATCGACATCAGAGCGCTCGCCGCCTGAGAGGACATCGGCAACATTCCGACCGAACACATCGGACGCGGCCCAGCCATAAATACGTTCGGCACCCTGGTTCCAATAAATTATCTGATAGTTAAGATCGCAAACCATGATGGCGTCCTGTGCCTTATCAAGCAGCGACGCCTGTTGACGAACTCTTTCCTCGGCGCGTTTTCTATCCGTTACGTCGAGCACTACCGCAAAGCGGGCCGGGTGATTCTCAAATGTTATCTTGTGGTACGAGACCTCTACATCTATTATTTCGCCGTCTTTTTTACGGTGTTTGGTTTGAAACGTAAGCGTACCGTCGACCTTCTCAAGTGCTTTCATCGCAGCAAGAAAACGCGCGACATCGTCGTGAAGACGAAGCTCCTGAGCGGTCATCTCGAAAAAGTCTTCCCGAGTATAGCCATAATGATCGACCGCCGTTTGATTGACGGCCAGGAATTGGAAGGTTTCGCGATCAAAGACCCAGGCGGGAAGCGGGTTGTCCTCAAACAAGAGCCGGTATCTCTCTTCGCTTTCACGCAGTGCCGCCTCGGCTTGTTTACGGATAGTTATGTCCCGACTCGTCTCGATAACGCTTCGCGACCCGTCTCTTTCGGTGTGAAGCAGCTGCCGGTTTTCGACGATGATCTGTCGGCCGTCCTTCGCCGTGTGCAATAATTCACCATCCCAATGGCCTGTGCGTTCAAGGTCCGCCAGAAACTCGTTGAGGGGCTTTGGATGTACGGTTCTTAGTAATTCGTGCGAAACGCGGCCCATCGCCTCCTTTTCCGAATAGCCGTATAGCTGCACCGAATTCCGGTTCCAATATGTGATGCCGTCATCGAGCTTCCACGAGAACATCGCGTCGTACGTCTGCTCAAGCATTTCCGCCTGCTCGCGGATCTGCTCTTCAAATCGCTTTCGTTCCGTTATGTCGTAGCGGATCGCGACGTATTGATAGGGCGTACCGTCTTCTCCGATAAACGGAACAATGGTCGTATCGACCCAATAGATCGACCCGTCCTTGGCGCGATTGCGCAACTCCCCGCGCCAGACCTTTCCTTTCGCGATCGTCGTCCATATGTTTTTTATGAATTCCTTGGGGTGGTAGCCGGAATTAATGATTCGATGGTCCTGGCCGATCAGTTCTTTTTTGCTGTATTTGGAGATCTCGCTGAACTTGTCGTTGACATAGGTTATCCGGCCACGCTGATCGGTAAACGCAACGATGGCCGACTCGTCAAGTGCAAATTTGAGATCGGAGAGTTCTTTAAAGAGATCCTCCCCTTCTTGCATCCTTGCGGCCCCCTTTTGTTTCGCCTCAGCCAAGTTGTATTATTCGTCCGCTCCGTGGGTTTCAAATCCGGCCTTTCTTAGTTTATAACGCAATTGATCGCGTGACACGTCCAGAAGCTTGGCCGCACGCGTCAGATTGCCGCCAGTTCTTTCGAATGCCTGTCGTGCAAGTTCGAATTCGACAGTCTCGAGCGAAATGCCTTCGAGCGGTAATCTTATGCCGGATGACGTATGACCGTCGGCCGTTGGCGATGCCACGCCCAACATATCCGCCGGCAGGTGCGTCGATGTTACGACCTCGCCGTCCTCGAGTATCGATGCCCGCTCGATCACATTTCTAAGCTCACGGACATTGCCGCTCCACCGGTAGTTACGAAAGATCTGTTCGACCTCCTGTGAAAGCCCTATGAGCGGCTTGCCGCGACGTTTCAGATTCGCTTTTTCAATATAGTAATTGGCCAGCAAGATGACGTCATCCCCACGTTCGCGAAGCGGTGGAATGTCTACCTGGATGATCGACAACCGGAAATAAAGGTCGAGCCGAAAATTCCCGGCTTCGGCTTCCTGTTTAAGATTACGGTTCGATGCCGCGATGATACGAGCATCGAGCTTTATGTCCTTTAATCCGCCAACGCGTCGGAATGATCCCTCTTCAAGTACGCGGAGCAGTTTTGCTTGGAGCGAGAGCTCCATCTCGCCGATCTCGTCAAGGAAGATCGTGCCGCCGTGTGCCTGTTCGAATAAACCTTCTTTTCGCTGCTTTGCGTCGGTAAAAGCACCTTTCTCATAACCAAAGAGTTCCGATTCTATAAGGTTTGCCGGCAGCGCGGCACAATTGATAGCAAGATACGGCGACTTTGCACGTGAAGAGGCGAAATGGATGGCCCGGGCAAAGAGATCTTTACCGGTCCCCGTCTCGCCATTTAGGAGGATCGAACTGACATCGGATTCGGCTACGCGCCTGCCGAGATCGATCGCACGCTTCATCGAGTCGGAATCGCCGAGGATCTCGGAAAAACTAAAGCCGCGGGACCGTTCGATCCGCGCCTGCTTTATCTCGTGCCGCAGCGTTTGCGTCTCGAGCGCATTCCTAAGTGTCACGCGCAGCTCTTCAAGCCGCACCGGTTTGCCGATAAAATCATGCGCGCCGCCGCGCAACGCCGCGACTGTGTTTTCGACATCGACATTGCCGGTGATCATTACGACAACCGTATCGGGATTGATGTCTTTAATATGGTTCAGAACGTCGATGCCGGAGCCATCCGGCAGATCTATGTCAAGAAGGACGATCGCCGGCTCTTCATCCGCAAACACAGATCTGGCGGTCTTGACCGAGTCGGCCTCGACCACCTCGTATTCCCATGTGCGCAGCGCTTCATTGAGGGCCATACGCACAAATCGATCGTCATCGACGACTAATATTTTTCCTGCTGTTTCAGCCATTTTCTTTTAGAAAGATCCCGGCGGGTTTATTAGTAACACAACCCGGCCTAATCATAAAATAGCGAGTGTGGAAAATTCCACACTCGCATATTTCGGGGGAGATTAAACCGATCACTTTGTCTCCAGAGTTTGGATATCTTCTTTCAATTTCTTGATCGCCTCGTTTCCGGCATCGACACTCTCGAGCTTTGCGAGCGTAGCCTTTGCTTTAGCGGCGTCGCCCTTCTTGGTATAAGCGACGGTTAGGTTCTGGAGCGTCTGCACATGATTTGCATCCACAGACAAAGATTTATTGAATTCCTGTATCGCACGATCGTAGTCGGGCGGATCCCTAAAAACGAACGTCAACCCAAGGTCAGTGCGAACATTGACATCGTCGGCCTTTGTAGCAAGTGCGGCCGTGTACCACTTTTCAGCTTCCTGATAGTGATTCGCGTCAAAGTTGGCATTGCCGAGATGAACGACGGTCTCGCGATCGTCAGGCTTAAGCTGATTTGCCAGTTTCAAATATGTAATCGCGTCGTCAAACTTATCGATCTGATAATACAATTCCGCGGCTTTGACCTGAGCGTCGAAATCATTGGGTGATTGCTTCGCCGCGTCGAGGGCCGCCTGCGTTTCCGCCGACATAGCGCCGCCGGGTGCAGTACTGCCACCCTTTATGTCCGGATGTCCCGGCGGAATGTTAGAATTTTGTTTCATATCCGCCGCGGCTGCGGTCGGTGTGGCAACACCCTTTTGATTGACCGAGTTGGCAAACATAAAGCCGATGATCAGGCCGGCGAGCAACCCCACAATTCCAAATAGTATGTTTTCTTTATTCATGATTTAGGCGTAAGAATGTAGACCCGGCAGCAAATAGCTCACTCCCAGAAAGGTGAATATAACAAAGAGAAATGCGACAACCGCGAAGTACGCCGACCGGCGGCCGCGCCAGCCGTAGGCTATTCGAGAATGAAGGAACCCGGCATAAGTCAGCCAAGCGACCAACGCACCAACTTCCTTAGCGTCCCAACCCCAATAGCGTCCCCACGATTCGTTTGCCCAAACGGCACCCGTCATCAAAAGCAGAGCAAGACCGGCAAAGGTCACGCCCGCTAACTTGTACATCAAACCATCCAAAGTCTCGGTGGATGGCAGGATCGAACGAAGTCGCTCAGTCTTGATACCAAATATCACAATGAAGAAGGTCCCCGTAAACGCTGTGATCAATGCCGACAACTCGACCGGGTTAGCGTTAAGACTTAAATGCAGCTGCGCTGTGTTCTGCGTTATCCACGAATTGGCCATATCATATAGCTGCTGTTGGCCCGTCGCGTTGATCTGCTGTTGCGGTATGTCTTGCTGCTGCATCATCCAGGCGGCAAACTTGGTGTATTGAAGTGAATTGATGTGCGAGACGACATTTTCGATCGTCTTTATCTGGTACACGAGCATGGCAATGCCCGCTCCCTGAAATGCCAATGCTCCATAGAGAAATCGATTTCCCCAACGCCGCGCCGTTTCGTCAGCTCTTGATATATACAAAAGATGGCCAATGAGCGACGCGACCAAAAGGGCCGCCGCCGCAACTATCAGCCACCCGACATACGGTATATCGGCCCTTAGCGCAAGCGACATTTTTGAATTGCCCGCGAAAGTGGATGCGGTGTATGACCCAAAAGATGAAGGCGAGAAGATACTGAATTTGCTTACCGTTGCGAAAACCGCGAGGGTGAAGACGCTTGTCCAAACGGCCATCTTCTCCACCTTAAGACCGTCCTTTAGTAAATAAAGTACCGCGACGGCAAAACACACGAGGGCTATACCGTAGCTAAGCGATGCGACCCCGACATGTATTGGCCTCCAATACGAATCAAGCACCGGCGGGAGATCCATGATGTCGCTTCCGATAAACCTAGCAAGTGTAAGAATTATCGCCGCCAGTGGCAGCGTTAACGCGGCCACGATACGAAACTGTTTATGTCTCATGACAAGCAGCGTCGTTATACCGGCCCCGAAAGCGAAAGCAAGGCTCAGGTCATAAAGATTTGCGAAAGGCACATATCTAAAGATCCACGGCATGTCTGCCGGATTGGCTCCCTGGCTGTTAAAAATGTTCCACTCGCGGTCATATGCAGCCACCCAGCGAACCAACCAGCTCGAAAGGTTAAAAAATACGCCGAGCGTTGCCGTCCACATGCCGAACCTCTCGGCAAAGCGGAACGGTGCATAGAGATTTGTTAAGTAGAAAACGGCTGCGAATAGATATGACGCAAGCGCGAGCATCATCAGAGCACCGTCCGAGATAAACCGCTCACCGCCAACACTGATCCTCGCATAAGCGAGGGCAAAGGATCCGAAGATCGCGATCGCTGCCGGTAGATATGTACGCCACGAGCCGCCCCCCCTTGAGGCCTCCTCGTCGGCTAGAATGATAGGATGATCCAGGACCTGCTGGCTCATGATTTAATTGCCTCCAATTTATTAACCAGGCGTTTGAATTTCTCGGCAAACGCGTTTTGACTTCTGTTTGTTTGACCGCCGATCGTGACGGTAAACTTCTTGTCGCCGCTGTTTTCTATCGCGGCCCAGGCACGCTGATGTGAAAAGAAAAAGACAGCTATCAGCGTTATGAAGAGTGTGATGAATCCCACATAGACGACGGTTGCGCCCGGGTCGCGCTGGACCGAAAGGATGTGCTGATCCGCTACCTTTTCAAAGTCCACGAGCTGGTATGTGTAGCCCCCGATCGGCTTGCCGGCAACCGGCATATTTGCCATCTGCGGGCCAAATGCATAAGCGGTCTGCGGCGTAGAGCCGGCCGCTGAAACCTTTAATACGGCAGCGGGATTATCGTAGTCGCTGCCCTCGTCCTCTCGGTCCTGCTGACCGATGCGAAAGGCCGCGTGAAATTCGTCGAAGTCGACCTTGGTACCGTCCGCCAACGTGGCAGAACCGTTCCGCGGGATCGAGAGCACTTGCGGTTCGCCGCCATTTGCCGGCGTTGCCTTTATGGTGATATTGCGTGCCCGGCCAATGTTTGTAAAACTCGCCTGAAAGAACCGGTAGCCGCGATAATCGAACGGCCGATTCATCTGTACCATTCCTTCGTGCGTTCCCGTTTCATCCTTGATAGAGATGCGGGTGATCCAATCGATCGTGTTCATCGCCGAAAGCGATTCATCCTTTTTGATCAGCTTCTGTTGAATGTCGGTACAGGTCACCTCGAACGGAAGCCGCTTTGTGATCTGATTAACCTTGTCGAGGTCGACCACCGTATCCGATATCAGGTTTGAGCTTGTGCCCGGCGCCAACGGCATCTGACCCGTCGATCCCATCTGCGCGGTGAGAAAACCACCCAGGAATATTGTCAGAAGTCCGACATGTACCGCATAGGCTCCGAGCCGGTTCCAGGTTCCCGATTGTGCGAAAACAAACGTGCTTCCACCTTTTTCCGTGATCACGGGTTTACGCCAACCGATGTCGTTCATCGCGGTGGCTATCGTGCCTGCTAGTTCGTTTTCATCGCCCGTCGCCGTGAAACTTGTTGTTTGCTTTTGACTTCGGAGCCACCGGACCGGAACGGTCAAATTCGGCTTGGAAAAGAATTTCCATGCTTTCGGAAACCGGTCGATCGACGAAAGGATGATATTCATCGAAAGGACCGCGAGCAGCGTGTTGAAATACCACGAATGATAGATATCAAAAATTCCAAGAGTGCCGTACACTAACCGCTGAGAAGGGGTCAGGTCCGTAAAATAGCGTTCAAAACCGTCAACACTCTGCTGCATCACGAGCATTCCGATAAGGCATGCAAGGCCAAGAAGGATCAACAGGGCGACACCGAAACGCACCGAACACAGCAGCTTTATGAATCGAGAGATAATTGGTTCACCCGAGCGCCGCGTCGGAGCCCCGGTATTTGTAATAGCTTGTTCTAAAGTCGACATATTGCCGTATTTTCCTCGAACCCCTTGTGGCAACTGGTGTGCCTGAGCCGAATGCCTGTGAAAACCATATGTTTCCGCTGTTTTTAGGCTCTTTGCAGTCGCTTGATACTAAGGCTCGCGAATAATTGCTTTGAAAAGTGCGAGAAATTCCACATCCAAAAAAAGGAATTTGTGTATCATATGCCTGTGACTTCAATCACAGTGAGTGGATAATGGGATGAACTATCATAAGCACGGTTGAAAGCGTCTACCCATGAATAGCTCACGAATAAACATCTACATACGAGCTGCAATTGTTACGGCGTTCGCGGTCTTCGCCGCAGTTGTCGTTCTGTCGTCGCGCGGCGGCGAGGGAATGTCAGAACTCGCCGCCGCTCAAAAACGACCAACGGTTAGAAAGCCCGCACCATTCAGATACGTAGACTTTCCCCACAGCGCCAAGGCGCACCAACTCGAGTGTGCCAGCTGTCATAAACCATTTCCATCGACAAATTGGAACAAGGTCAGAAGCGAGAAGGATGCGTTTCCGGATATAACCGATTATCCGCATCACGAATCTTGCGTCGGCTGTCATAAGCAATTGTTCTTTAAAGGAACACCGCCGCGAGTCTGCTCGATCTGCCATACCAATCCGTCGCCAAACGATAGCTCTCGGCATCCTTTCCCGAATCCGCGCGAACTATTCGATCAGTCGCCGAAAGGCAGAGTCGCTCAGTCAGATTTTATTGTCGGATTTCCGCACGACAAGCATATAGAGATAGTATCGTCGACGGGGACCAACGGGGTTCAATTCGTAAACGCCGCGTTTTCCGCCGTTGACAAACGTCGGGCCGCTGAAGAAAGCTGTTCTGTCTGCCACCAAACGATGGTGCCGCAGGGAAAATCCGATGACGAGTATTTTACGAAACCCCCTCCGAAACTCGGCGATGCTTTTTGGCTGAAGAAGGGCACGTTTAAGATAAAGCCGATCGGCCACACCGTTTGTTTCACATGTCATAACACGGACAGCGGCATACTGCCGGCGCCGACAGACTGTGGAACATGTCATAAGCTCAAAGGACCGCAACCGACGGCGGACTTCGATTTAAAGCTCGCGGCGTCGATGGGTGTCGACAATAACAACAAGGTAATGTTTGACACATGGCGGCGGCGCATTTCGTCGGGTACGTTCCGGCATGAATGGTTCAGCCACGCAGATGCGAGCTGCTCAACGTGCCACAACGTATTGAAGATAAACACGGCCGATCCGTTGACGGAAAAGGTAAGCGTCTCCGCATGCGCCACCTGTCATGCAACACCAACCTCAGATGACGGCGGAGCTCTCAACTATGAGATGGACCAGCGAAACAAGAACCCGAAATTTCAATGCGCTAAGTGCCACGTAACATTCGGAAAACTCGCAATACCGGCTTCACATAAACAAGCGTTAACAGCCGCGACAGGTAAATGAAAGTGAGCGCTAAAAGTTTAAATCGTCTTTCTATCACCCGTCGGCTGCAATTGGTCATTTTGGTGATCAGCTCGATCGCGTTTGGTTACGCGATAACCGTCCATTCGTCAACGCCTGCGCCGGGCGCCGTGGCTGACAATGAACCTACACCGACGTTCCAGGATAAGGATTATTCAAAATTCACACACACTAATGCCTTTCACTCGCGCTTGCCGTGTTTGCTTTGTCACCGGCGCGACAATAATTCTCCGCGAATAGGATTCCCCGGCCAGCAGGACCACTTGCCGTGCGCCGGGTGTCATGCTCTGCAGTTTTCGGATAATTCGAGCCCGATCTGCACCATCTGTCACACAAATGCACAAACCGGGGCGATGAAGGGCTTTCCGTCGCTCAGAAGCTTTAGCGCAAGATTTGATCATGGTAGACACGTTCGACAAACAAATTGTGCAACGTGTCATAAACAGACGAATCGTGGCGTTGGATTCTCGATCCCCTCGCGTGCGACTGCTCATGCCACCTGCTTTCAATGCCACACTGCAAACAGGCCGATCGGCTCATGCAACACATGCCATTCACCCGGGCGCCCCACCCGGACATCGGAATGGGCAAAGGCCTTTACCGAAAATTTCAGCCATCAGAAACACATCGTTGGCGGACGCATGAGCTGCGTAACATGTCACACAGTGCGACCCGGTACAGCTCGTGGACGACAGGTTTCCGCCCCGCTTGCCTCGATGCATTTCGCACCGGCGCGGACACTGAGCTGCGGCGCCTGCCACAATGGTGAGCGAGCTTTTGGACCGAACGATTTCACCAACTGTAAGCGTTGCCACCAAAACAAGACTTTTAGATTCTAATCTGCCTTTTCGTCGAATTTGTTGCGGAAATTTTCGCACTTCACCGTGAGATTTATCCACGGTAATGTCCTATCGCTCCGCGACAACCCCTTATATCCCAGCAATTTAGCCCGTGGCTTCTGAGCGCCCTTTACGGCACGCTTATTGCTGAAGATACCTGACGGGAGTCTTGATCAAATTAGAGGCTCTAGCACAATGATGCAGGAGAAAAATGAAATGTTAGTAAATAGAATTAAACTTTATGCTATCGCCCTTATAGTACTACCGATGATCGCACTCGCAGGGTTCCGAACAAATGTTGCGGCAGTGTCGACACCCGATGATGCAGCCGCTACATTCAAGGCAAAATGCGCCGCTTGCCATACGCCCACCGTTTCCAAGTTCTACGATGCCTCGAAATCGGATGAAGAACATGTCCAAACCATCCTCAAAGGCAGAAAAGGTGAGAAACCGCCCTACATGCCAGCTTTCGGGGAGAAAGGTATCACCGAGGACCAGGCAAAGGAACTCAATGCCTATATGAAGCAGGTAAAGACTGCGGCAAAATAACGGTACCGAAGGAGATCAGGACCCCCTCGCTAATCAGACGGTTATGGTCTCGTTAGCATCATGCGGCCTCTGTCCCCTCGCAGAGGCCGCATGTTTTGTTTGTCAATCTAAAAGAGGACAGACGAGAGAGAGAAACGTCGTCTGGAGCGTCTTATGCGGAAAAATAACCAAATTCCTACCGAAAAGAACGGTAGCACCAAGGTACCGCGTCTTTTTTACAATTATGTAAGTCTCGCGGGCGTTTCTGTTACCTTGGCGAGCCTTGTCAGCATAGCATTGCTGTTTCTTATCGAGATCACGGGAACGGAAGACAAGCCCTACCTCGGACTCCTAATTTATATCCTTTTGCCCGCCGGTCTGTTCGTCGGCTTATTCATAATCTTACTCGGCATAATCGTAGAAAAATGGAGGCGCCGTAAAAAGTCGGCCGCCGAGATAGCGTCATACCCCATACTTGATCTGAGCGGTCCTCGAAGACGCCGGATGTTTTTGATATTTATCTTCTTGTCCGTGATCTTCCTATTCGCGACCGCTTTTGGTAGTTACCAGGCCTACGAATACACCGAATCGGTCGAGTTCTGCGGGCAACGATGTCATGAAGTGATGAAACCCGAATTCACGGCATACAAGGCCGGATCTCATGCCCGCGTCCGATGTGTCGATTGTCATGTCGGCTCAGGAGCGGATTGGTACGTACGTTCGAAACTTGCAGGAGCGTACCAGGTCTATTCAGTTACGTTCAACAAATTCTCGAGACCGATAACCACACCGGTTCACAACCTTAGGCCCGCGCCGGAAACTTGTGAAACCTGCCACTGGCCCGAGAAGTTTTTCGGTGCGCAGTTGAAAGTCTTTAACCGTTACGGCTTTGACGAACACAATACCCTCCGCCAAAGAAAGATGTTGATCAACGTTGGCGGCGGCAGTCCGTCGAGCGGTCAGGTGGAGGGGATCCATTGGCACATGAATATCGCCAATGAGGTCAATTACATTGCGACAGACGATCATCGGCAGCAGATCCCTTGGGTCAGCATCAAAGACCGTCAGGGTAACGTTACAGAATACTACGATCGCAATCATCCACTCTCACAGGACAAGATCGACAGTGGCAGCAAACGAAAGATGGACTGCATGGATTGTCACAACCGCCCGGCGCACGTTTATCTGCCGCCGGATGTTGCTGTCGACCAATCCTTCACGGCCGAACGCATGGACTCGACGTTGCCTTATCTGAAACGACAGGCTGTGGAAGTTTTGAGCGGTCAATACGAAACGACCGATGACGCTCTAAACGCGATCGATTACGGTATAATCGAGTTCTATCGTACCAATTATCCGGACCTCTACCAGCAAAAACTGGACGCGGTAAGAACGGCAGTTGCTGAGATCCAGCATATCTATCAGACTTACTTTTTCCCGGAGATGAAGACTGATTGGCAGACCCACCCGAACAACATCGGGCACCTTAATTCCGCCGGATGCTTCCGTTGTCACGACGGCCAGCACGTCAGTAAAACCGGCAAGGTGATAACAAATGAATGTACGGTCTGTCATACGACCATCTACGATTCACAGCTACCGCCCGAGAAGAATATGCAAATGGGGGCATTCAAGCACCCGGTCGATCTCGGAGCTTTGGCGGATCGAAGATGCGATTCATGTCACATTCCCAACCGGCCATTCAAGCACCCGATCAATCTCGGAGACATATCGATGTTCCAATGCGTCGTGTGTCACCCGAGGAAGTAGTTCTAAGGCGCAAAGGAAAGGGGTAAATTGAAAGGCCCGGTGAGCGATCACCGGGCTTTTCGTTTCTTCGTCCGAACAGTGCATCGTGTCAAAAACCGAAGCATTTGTGTGTTTCTACAGACAGACAGACCGCCCGTACCGGGCTTAAACCGAAAAGGAACGTAGCAACTCCGTTAGGAGCAACCTGTTTTCTTCTTCAATCGTGACGATGTATTTTCCGAATGTCAGGCCGCTCCTAGCGGAGCTTACCGAATTTTTGTTTGTGTGTTTCTACAGACAGGCCGCCCGCACCGGGCTTAGACCGAAAAGGAACGTAGCAACTCCGGTAGGAGCGGCCTGTCTGTAGAACCCCACTTTCGCGGCGGTTTTCGCGCACCTAACACGCGAAACAAACGGATCCATCCGTCTTGCCGCTGATTTCGGAATACACCGTTCTTAATGTCGCGCCTGTCGCTTTTGACTACTGAGCATACGTCAAAAGAGTCACGAATATGGCGACGACCAGTATCAGACCGGAGATATATGCCGCAAAGCCAAAGATCTTTGAAAACAGCCGGGCTTTCCTAGACGGCGGATATGTCATTATCGTCTCTAACTGGCCTTCGCTTACGACACGGTCGTATTCCGACTTTCGTTCGTCCTTAAACTTCGCCAGTGTCATCTTGCCCGTGAAGATCGATATATCCATCGGGAAGTTCTCGGGCCGCAAATGATTGTGGAAGAAGTGGAACGCGAAGATAAAGGCGGTCGCCAACAACGCTTCCTCGCCGTGGATGATCATCGCAAGGTTTAGAACGACGCCCGGCAACAGCATCGTAAAGAACGTCGGGAACCAGAGCATCAACCCGGACAATCCAATGACCGGAATGCCCCAAAACACCGCGAAATAGTCAAATTTCTCCCAGTATGTCCATCTGTCGAGCTGCGGACGAGGCCCGAGGTAAAAGAACCACCGCACCATTCGGAAAAGATCGATGAAGTCCTGCGGACGCGGGACCATCGAATCGGGCCCATAAAGGATCGAGAACTTTCTCTGGATGACGGCGGTCTTTATGACGAAGAACACGTGGACACCCGCGTATCCAAAGGTGATCACGGCGCAGATACGGTGCACAAGCCGAGTTATGAAGACGCCACCTTGTATCTGTTCAAGGGCCCGCCCCCAGTCGGTGTAATAGTACATCAGCGGCAGACCCGTGGCAGCGAGAAGAATAAAGCTGACCACGATCAACACGTGGGTAAATCGGTGGATAGGTGCAAAACGAATGACGTATTGCCGATCATCCTCGGTCTCCTCGTGCTTCTCGGTGAAATATGCGACAAGCGACCGCTGTAGCCAGAGGATAGTATGGACCCCGAAAAAGCCAAAAACGCCGATCAGCAGCCACTCCATGAAAAGCGAGACATAGTAAACCAGCAGTGACTTTTCAGGGTCGTGCGGGTGTGGATGCGGGTTGTACGTTACAAAGTTCGCATTTGCGTTAGCGTGGCATTTGGAACAAGTCTGAACCAAATTGGCTTGATTGACCGAAGACAAAGGATTGCTCGGTGGCAGGTTGTGATGGGGGGTGTGACAATCGGCACACGTTGCGGCCAATTTGAAATTCAAGGCCTCCGCCTGCCCGTGAAACGTATCGCGATAGCTCGGAGCCTGGGCCGAGTGACACTTGCTGCAGTTGTTGACCATCTGCATGTTAAAGTCGCGAAGGGTAAGGGGCGCCTTCAGATGAGAGACAGCCGTATGACAGGTGGTGCAGACGGGGGCCATCGGATTCCCCTGGCGCAGCGCTTGCCCGTGGCTGCTTCCTTCGTAATCGGCGACTTTGTCCGAGTGGCACTTAACACAAACCTCTTCGGGCGTATTGACGCGGTTCACTTGCGATTTAATATCGGTCGCCGGGAATATACTGTGCGATCCATGGCAATCGGCGCACGTTGCGGCTTTCGTCTCGCCTTCTTGTCGCTTGCTGCCGTGGATACTGTATTGAAACGTTGCAGCGGCGGCCTGGTGACACGCTCCGCATGTCTTGGCCATGTTCGCGCGGTTTACGGTGGACTTTGGATTCTCCGCGGGATAAACGGTCGTCATGTCGCCATCGACGGCATGGCAATCAACACATTTTGGAGCGAGCATGCCATTTCCGCCCTTCGCGTGTATGCTAGCGTCCAATGCGCTGTGAGCATCTTTATGAAACTTCTCGCCGGCAAGATACGGCAGGGTCTTTCCCGGTCCATGACAGCCGGTGCATTCAAGTTTTACGTTTGTCGGAAATTGCCCCTGTTGTTGATTGGCCGACAGGTACGGTTCGGTCGGTTGGTTTTGGGCCTGTGTTTCAACCGAGCGATAAAACAAAAAAGCTGCCCAGACGAATAAGGCGCAGATTATAACCGCTGCTTTAATATAGGATTTCATCCGATTATTCACCCCATGCGGCAATGGTATAACCTCTTGCGTATCAGTTGTGTGATGGTAGTCACTTGTGGCGGAACTCGCCTGGATTAGAGTAAGTCCTGTAAAGGAAACACCAAGAGAAATCGAGAATCAATGATATCGGCTTGTCGAAGTCAACCGGATCGATGAAAGGAATCACGGCCACCGCAGTTGATTATTCTGAACGTCTGATTGGTGTAAAGGCGATGATCGGCAACACGCCTCTACTCGCCGTACGCTTTACTTTTAAAGGCCGTGGACGAGTCATATATGCAAAGGCCGAGCAT
>OCZT010001269.1_pt1 | contig 26086 bp, 33 predicted proteins | sample 1539031 | NCBI WGS metagenome assembly OCZT01 (sample SAMEA3539308, study PRJEB22396) | soil metagenome | biome: tundra; feature: field; material: soil | place: USA | collected 2010-05 | depth 0.15 m | reverse complement strand
AGCCTCGGCGGGCTGTGCCCACTCCTACCCCTATGACCCCCGGAAACAGCACAAGGTCCCTTTTTAGTCGCACGCCGTAGCTTTCATCCATGCGGGCCATGAAACGTTTCTTCGAAGGGGCCCGGCCGCTGAGACGCTCAAGCCCCTAGTCGATGTTGACCACGCCCCTGGGCACGCTGGCGTCGGTGTGACGCGTCGACGATCTGGAGCACCTCGGCCGGTCCGCTGGCGAGCATCAGGGAGTCGAGATCCGCCGCTTCGAGGCGCCGGTCGGCCAGTGCCCGAGCGCGGAGCCAATCCAGCAGGCCGTCCCACTCACCCTCGCCCAGCAAGATCACCGGAAAGTGCCTGATCGTCCTGGTCTGGATCAGCGTCAGCGCCTCGAACAGCTCGTCGAGCGTCCCGAAGCCGCCGGGACCGATCACGAACGCGCACGCATAGCGAACGAACATCACCTTGCGCGCGAAGAAATGCCGAAATTGCAGCCCGATGTCGACGTAAGGGTTGAGTTTCTGCTCGCGTGGCAGCTCGATGTTGCACCCGACCGACGGCGCGCCGGCGTCGCGCGCTCCCCGGTTGGCGGCCTCCATTAGCCCGGGACCGCCGCCGGTGATGATCGCGTAGCCGGCGCGACCCAGGTGAGCGGCCACCTCGCGGACCAGGGCGTAGTCCGGGTGCTCACGTGGAGTGCGCGCCGACCCGAAGATCGTCACCGCCCGCTTGACCCGTGCGAGCGAATCGAATCCATGCGCGAACTCCCCGGCGATTTCGCGGAGGCGTTCGGCGTCAGCGGCCCGGACTCCCGGCGGCTCGTCGCCGAGCCACAGCAGCAGCTCCTCGTCGAAGGTCTGCCTGTCCGCGCCGGGATCCTCTGGGGACACGGCTGAAGCGTAAGCCAGGCCCGTCCGTCACGCCCGACCGCCGCCGATGCGCGACACTTGTCGGCGTGGAAGGATCAACGAGTTTCTCGGCTTCGCAGGCTCGCGAGCTCGGCGAGCGGGTCGGAATCGACTGGGGAACCTCGCGGTTCGACCTCGAGCAGTTCCGCATGGGACTCGAAGTTGAGCTCGAGCATGGCCGTCGCGACGTCGCGACCAATGTCAGCGACGACGACGAGGTCACGACGGCCAAGATCGCGCTGGCCCATCTGAACGAATTCCCCGACTACTACACGCGCCTGGCGAAGATGGAGGATGAGGCGAAGCGCTACTGGGCCCAGCGAGACACTGGACTGAGCGCATAGACGCGGCGTCGGCAGCCGCCGCCGGCGCTCAGACCCCGGCTGTGAGGATGTTCTCAAGGTGATCTTGGGGTCCGCCAGTCGGCCTGTCACCATCTTGACCCGTGGAGCACGATCTCGAGTCGCTGCAGGCGCGCCGCGCTGCCCGCGCCAGGGCGCTACGGCGGCGGCGGTCTGCCGTTGCTCTGGCGCTGCTGGCGACCGCGCTCGCCGCGATCGCGCCCGCCACCATGGGAGCGTCGGGCCGCTCGTCCCACACTGCTGCGGGCTCTAGGACGATTGCGACTAAGCCGCCATCGGCCGTGCCGTCGCCGAGCGCCGCCATTGTGCGGCGCTGGCAGAAGGGCGCGCAACTCGCCGCGGTGCGCCGGCTGGCCTCCCACGGCCTGCCCCTCTACTGTGGCGGGCGGGCCAAGCGGATGGTGGCGCTGACCTTCGACGACGGACCCGGCCCTTACACCACGCTGGCGATCAAGAAGTTGCGCGAGTTTCATTCGCGCGCGACGTTCTTCCTGGTCGGCAAGGAGATCACCGCCTATCCCGGACTGGCTCGGCTGGAGACACGGGTGGCGGTGCTCGGCGATCACACCATGACGCACCCGTTTCTTCCGGCGCTCTCGCAGGCTGAGATGGTGCAGGAGATCGCTGGAGCCCAGAGGCTGATCGAAGCTGCCGGCCACCAACCGGTGGTTCTCTTCCGGCCGCCGTATGAAGGCCACGACTACGCGATCGACCACGAGGCAAAGACGCTAGGGATGGTCGAGGTGCTATGGAACGTCGATAGCGCGGACTCGCTTGGCGCCAACTACGCCGGTATCGAGCGCAACGTCATCGCGGGCTTGCACCCGGGCTCGATCATCCTGATGCACGAGAACCGGGGCCAGACAATCCGCGCGCTCCCGGTCATCTTCGCCGCGCTGGCCCACAAGCACCTGCGCGCGGTCACCGTTCCCGAGCTCATCGCCGCCGATCCGCCGTCTCTCGCGCAGCTCCGGGCTGGATCGCGCGGCTGCAGCGTCAAGCGAACCGTCGGCAGCGGCGACTAGTCGGTCCGTTCGGCGGTCGCGGCTTCCTAAAACGCAGCAACCCGCCGGCGGAGACGGGGGCTACTTCTCGAAAACCCGGCTGTGGTAACGCGTTCGGGCTGCACCCAGCCGGGAGCTTCTAACGCTAAAGGCCTCCGAGGCGATTGTTGTAGCGCCAATGCCGACCGCCGTCCTTAGACACGTACACCCACGTCACGGCGCTGGTGGGGCTGCTGTTCGCCGTGCTTTGGGAAAAGGCGATCAGCCGACCGTCTCCACTGGCGACGACCGCCATTACGACGTCCCCGAGGATCGCCTGCCACCAGTGCTTGCCGCCATCGCTGGTGACGTCCACGACCTGACCGCCGCCGGGTCCACCCCAGGCAAAGTACGTCCGCTGGCTAGCCGCGCCTACCTGGAGAACCACCAACGGCGCTTGAGCCGCGTTGACGTGCAACACCGGACCGTCGACCCGCCACGTCCTGCCCCCATCGACACTCGCCGCCGGATACTGCCCCTCGCCGACGCTCGCCAGCGCGAATCCGTGCCCAGCGTTGGGAAACACCCGCACGCCAAGGTCAGCCGAGCGCACCACAGTTCCCGGCCGAAGGGCCCCCCGACGGCCAATGATCCGCGTCGCGCTAACCATCGCGGGAGGAGACGGGACGCCCGACATCGCGGCAGACTTCGACGATCCCTGAGCGGCAAGGGACACCCCGACAAGCACTGAACCCACCGCCACGACCGTCAGCACAAGTGCGACCGGCTTTACGAGCCTTCCAGACGCAACGAAAACGCGAGTCATGCGACCACCCTCCAAGCTGCCCAGAACGTATCGCGAACAGTGTTCCGCACACCGACCCGCATTCCTTCACGCCCGACGCCGAAGGAAGGGGCCCGGTTACGAGGGTTGATGAGCGCGGGGGCAACTCGCGTCGGCCGCCGAGACAGCGGGGCCGCCGAGCCGCCGGGTGCTATCCCTCGTCGAGGACCAGAAGCGTCTCCGGGCGAACACCGTCGGACTTCATAGCATTGGCGGCTGCCTCGGTCTGCATGAACTCCTGAAAGGCGGCCATGTCGGGGATCTCCGCGATCAGCCCGACCCGGTTTGAACCCGCCGGATCCCGGAAGGCGCGCATCGTGATTCCGAGCGGCCCGAAGACTTCCTCTCGCTTCGATGAACTTAGCCAATGGTCGACGTCGTCCACCTCGTGAAACGCAATGTGCGTTGCCATCGTCCCTCGTCTTTCCCACAGCAAAGCTGTGCAGATCGTGTGTTTGCGTGCTACCGGAACCGGGTTTCTGATCGCTCGGTGCTAGGAGCTGCCCGGCCGGCGTAAACCGGAGCTACCGCGCCCGTCCGCCAGGGAACCTCCCCGGCGTTATGCCGTTTCGAGGTGCATCACTTCGGCCACGCGCTCCTCGGGCGCCCCTGCGAATCCGCCGTCGACCGGCAGCGCCGGCAGAAGAGTGCCATTGGTGAACTGCTCGCTGTGCTCCTTGGAGTCCCAGACAACAGAGATCAGATAGCCGCCTTCAGTCGGCCCCGCGACGTGCGAAGTTTGCCCGCGGGGGAGACCCCCCGGGGGATGCACGGCGGTGAGCATCGACTGATACTGCTCCTCAGTCCCGCCCGGCCAAAAGTGCGTCTGCAAATAAGCCATGGTCCCCTCTGGTTAGCGTTCGCCCGACCTTACTCGACACGCGAGTTAGCCGTCGAGCGCCGGCTCGAAGGCGATGATGCAGATCCGTGCGTCATTGACCTCGGCTGTCGGGGACGCCGCGTCTGCTCAGCGGTCGAGCGAAGCGCCGGTCTCGAGCACCGTCTTGAGGCCGCTGAGCACCCAGGCCCATCCGCCGCCCGCGCCGGTGCCCTCGAGCTCGCCGCCCACCAGCGACGCCAACCCGGGGGCACGGGTCAGGTCGTGGGTCACGGTGAGTTTGGTGGCGCCGCTGTTTGCCGGTTCGATCTCATAGGTCAGGCGCGTGAACCCCTCCGCGGCCAAGGCCGGGTCCATCGCCATGCGCCAGGTTTGGACGAGCTTGCGCGGCGGATCGGCCTCGATGACCTCGCCGTCGACCGCGACCTCAGGTGCGCCTTGGGCGCGCATCCCTTCGTTGGCCAGACCGCGGTAGGTCCCGCCGGGCCGCAGGTCGTACTCGGCCCGGCCGCCGTAGCCGTAGCGGTCGGTCCACTCGGGGTCGGTGATCGCGGTCCAGATTGCCGCGGGCGTGGCCCGGATGTACACGCGGTAGACCTGGACGGTCTTTGCCTCGGTCATGGTTGTCATCCCTTCGCCTCCAATCGGCTCTTGAGATTCGCCAGCTCCGATGTCCGGCGCTGGCGGTACTTGTCGATCCAGCGGTCGTAGATCAGCCGGATCGGCACTGGATTGAGAAAGTGCAGCTTCTCCCGGCCCGACCGGCGCGTGACGACCAACCCCGCGTCCTCCAGCACGCGCAGGTGCTTCATCACCCCTATACGCGTCATCTCCAACTCCGATTGGAGCTCGATCAGGGTGCGACCGTCACGCACGAAGAGCAAGTCGAGCAGGAACCGCCGCGCCGCGTTGGCGAGCGCTTTGAACACGTGGGGCGGGCACCAGCGCAGCCCGCACAAGGCATCGGACCACCGCCCGGCGATCGGCGCGCGCGATCGTGACACGGCACGATACCTCTCCGTTCCAGGTCAGCCACCTCGCCTCCTAGCTCCAGACTGCTCCCGCGGCCAGGTGACGCCTGCGTAGGTTCCCTGATCAGGTTTGGTGTCTGGAGTTGGCGCGGATGTCTCGACGTAGGACATGCAGCCGAGCGCTGCGGCGGTCAACCCGGCGCCGATGGCGGCGAGGACGACGACACGCGTCGCTGTCGCTGGCAGGATCGCGAGCACGATCGGGTGAAGAAAGACGGCGCCTTTGATGAGCCCGACCGCCAGGCCGAGCAAGCCGACCCCGATTGCCGCCGGGACCTGCAGGTTCTCCGGCCCCCGGAGCAGCATGCCGAGCCCGACCGCGATGAACACGATCTCGTCAAAGCCCTCGATCCACGTGCCCGGCGAGGCGTAGGCGTCGAACGCGAAGGCGAGTGCGATCACCACCGACGCGACGGCAGCGGCGATGGCCAAGCGGATCGCGCCCGCGCGCACGAGATCGCCGCGGCGCAGCAGCAGCGGGGTCGCACCAGCGGTGAGCAAGCCGGCGAGCATCCCCAACCAGACCCAGAGCGAAGGGGCGGGGAAGCGATGGAGCTCGCCATCGAGGCTCGCGCGCCGCCCGTCGACGGTCAGCGGCACGCTCCACGCTCCCTGATCCACTCCCGGCGGAAGCCCCTGGACTCGCGCGTCATGCCACACGGCAGAGTTCCGTCCCCGTTGGAGACGCCAGCGAGGCGTCGAGGCGGTGATCCGCTGCCCCTTCCTCAGCAGACCAACGACGGCGGCGGTCGGTGAGGCGGCGTTGACCGACAGTCCCGCAGCATCAAGACGGAAGACCGGCTCGCCGAGGTAGCCGAGCATCACCACCACGTGCCCCGGCTTCAGTGCCAGGCTGAGGCCACGGTCGCTCTGGTAGATCTGAGCTGCGTAGGCGGAAGTGTCCGGACGCACTACGCTGGCCGCGTAGTCGACCGCGACGGTGCCAGAGCGCAGGTGCGCCCCTGCCGCTGGCGGGCCTGACAGCGCCACGAGCGCAACGACGGCCAGCACCACGGCTCTGGGGTGAGACGACCAGGTCCGGTCGCACGACTGCGCTCCGGCGGTCATCCGCTCAGGTGAGCTGTCGCAGCGTCCGCTCGACATCTTGAGGGTAGAACGGCCAGAAGAACAGCGCGCGCTCGTGACCGGACGCGTCGATGATGTACGCAGCTTCGGTGTGGGTGATGTAGTTGATCGTGGTTCCGGCGATCTTCTTCGTCGTGACCGACACGCCGATCTCGTAGCGCTTCCACACGGCGGCCAGGAGTGCCGCGCGGCCGACGGCCCAGTGCCACTGCGGCACGAGCTCCCACTTTCGGACGTCCTGCAACAGGTTCGCGCGGGCGTTGGCGTAGACGTCAACGCTGACCGCCAGGATCTCAGGGCGCTTTGAAGCCGGCATCTGGCCGACCACGGCATTGAGGACCTTAGCCTCAAGTGGGCAGAGGTTGCGGCACAGCGGGTCGACGAACGTGATGATCAACGGCCGCCCGCGGTAGGCGGTGACTGACACGCGGCGCCCGTCCTGGTCGCGCAGCACAAACTCGGGAGCCGGCCGCCGGCCGGCGGGCCAGGAAAACGGAGGCGGTGTGACCACCGAACCCGACGGCACGCCCGAAGCGGCGCTGACGTGCCGAAAGCTGGTGAGAGCGAGGATCGGCGCGGCGACGGCGACACCACACAGGATCGCGAAGCCCGGAACGGCCCAGCGCAGCCGGATCGGCGCGGTACCTCGCTTCGCCACGGACGGCTCGCTCGGGATCTTCGGGCCAGTGCGACGTCGGCGACGCACCGCAACGACAAGAGCAAGTGCGACCACGAGCGCGGCCACAGCCGCCGCGATGATCACGCTGCGATCGTCGTGTTGGTGCGCAGCCATCGTCGTGGTCGGTCGTGCGCCCGTTGGCGGGGTCAGGGTGACGCCGGCGGCGATGGCGAGCTGTCGCACGGCCGTTTGCGCCGTGCCCGTCAGCCCGGCGGCGCCAGGTCCGATCGGGACGTGTGTCAGGAGTCGGTAGGCGGATCCGGTGGAGTGCTCAGGCCAGTTGAATCCGAACCCGCTCGGCATGACCACCAGCAGTCGCTGCTTGTACACCGATGAGAGCTCCAGCCCAAGGAAGCGGGCGTAGAGGCGCGGCTTGCGCCACAGCGCCGTGATCGAGCCGAGGTCGTACTCGCTGGAGATGATCGCCACCCGGATCGCAAAGCCGGCCCGGTTCGCCGCTTGCACGACGCTGAGCAGCTGCCGCTGGGAGCTTGAGACCGACGAGGACTGAGACGAGAGGAAGACCCGATTGGCTACGAGGTAGTCGCTCGCAGGGTCACCGTCGGCGCCCGCGACCGCGGCAAACGAGCCGCCGGACAGCGTGACCGCGAGAAGCGCCAGAACGCGCCCGCGCTTGATCCATCCGCCCAACCGGGGCCATCTGGTTGCCACGTGATCTCGCATCAGGCGATGAGTCTCCCTCGGATCAACCCAGACGTCCAGAGGGCGCCCCAGCGGGCCGTGCCGAGCATTCTGAAGTCTTTGCGCGCTGGCGGTAGCGCAGGGCGCTCCAAGGCGCCACGAGGCGCCGTCCTCGGGTACGCGAGGGTCGCGCGAGCCGGGTGGCCCAGGCTTTGATCATGTGCCGGGCGGGAACGCGTACGAGGGGTGCGGCGGGACGTAGGGGCCGACCTCGAGCACGATCTCCGAGTGCACCGCGAGCGGAACGCTCGCCGGCGTGCCGCGCCACCGCCGTCCGTCGACGAAGACGGCCACCCGCGTGCCGGCAGGCGCCCGAAACGCGGCCAGCCTCCGCCGCGACAGCGGCTGGCCCCAGGCACGAAAGAGGTCTGACAGCGACAGTCTTACGCCCGGACGCACCAGCACAAGCCCGGTCGGCTCAAGCGTCACGAGATCGCCGTAGCAGCCGGCGCTGGATATTCGCCCCGCCGAGAATCTCCACGGCCGCCGAACGCCGATCCCCTCCGCCACGATCACCACCCGGTCGGCGGCGAACACCTCGATGTGAACCCCCCTGCGCAGTCCCCGCCGGCGGCGGCAGCGGCCAGTCACCGGACCGGTCGCCGGCGGATCGAACTCCGCGCCGCGACCGATCGGACGAGCCTGCAATTCAAGCGCACGCGGAATCCCCGACGACGGCGAGCCGCGACGGGTCGCACCACATCCAGCCGCCAAGACGACCGCGACCGACAGTAAAGCGGCGAACAGGGTCCCGTGGAGGATCGTTGCCCTCACGTCGACGTGTCGTAACCGGCCCGCACCTCGGGACCGCCCGTCAGGCGTATGACTCCCAGGCGCGGTCGTCTTCGGAGTCGTACTCCTCACTCGAACGATCCGTCGCGGGGGACTCTGGCTCGGCTTGACCCGCCAAGCGGTACGCAAGCAGAACTAGTCCAGCGCCGCAGCCGAGGCAGACGACCGCTGCGGTTCGGGCGATGAGCGCGGGCTCGGCCGCTAGCACGAAGCCGTTCAGGAGCGTCGGGATCAACTGGACGCCTTCCCAGAGAGCCGCGAAGGAGACCGCGAACAAGCCAAACCACCCAAGGCGCGCCAGCAGCACCCGGCGCAGCCCCCACGCCACAAACACGACGATGACCCCGAAGGTCAGCAGCTGAGAGACCGACACCGCCGGTCGTCCGTGAAGCTCGCGCCCGACGCCGGCTGTCGCGATCGCGATCAGCGCCGCGACGGCAAGCATGCGAGCAACCAGCGCATCGAGCTCGGAGCGACGAACCCTCCACGCCGCCAGCACGCAGGCGAGCAACACGACGATCGGCCAGAACCACGCGATTGACGGAGGCGCCGCGTGCCACAGCCCGCCTGAGATCGAGCTCACGCGCCCGTCGATCAAGACCGGGATGCGCCATCTGCCCACATACGACGTACCGGGCGAAAGAGCGACGGTCGCCAACGCGTGCAGCCGGCCGTCGTGCCAACCGTAATCATGCGCGCCGCTCACCCGCTGCCAAGCCGCAGGCATTCTCGCGGTCAGATTAGACGGAGGGGTCTCGGCCGGAGTCTGGTTGAGGTAGTACATCGCCGAGTTCTGGTTGACATCCACCCCGGAGCGCGAGAAGCGCAGGTACCCAGCGCCGCGGTAATCCAACACCACGGCCGTCGCGCCCGGCGACACGCGCAACCACATCCGCTGATCCCCATCGATGACCTGCGCGTCAAGCCCCGCAGGAAGCTGGCCCACCTTGGCCAGATAACTGGACGCGATCGGCGCGACCGGCCCATGCGCCTGGGCGGCACACGGGACCGCTCCGAGCGCGACCACCGCGCCGACCAGCACGAGAAGGCGCCGGCGCGGGCGCGGGCGATCCCTAGACTTCCCGCCGACCGCGACCGCGGCTGCCAATCGACATCGTTTCGTCTCCGGGCTCATCGCACTTGGTTGACTCTACGCACACCCCCAACCGCTGCCCGCGTGCCCGCCTAGCTCTCCTCATCGCCGCGTCCACTGGGATCTTGGCACTGGGATCCGCATTGATCGCCAGCTCAGCCCTCGCAGACGGGGACCCCGCGTCAGACGTCCTCGCATCCCAGGCTCTCTTTCTGCCGCAGGATGCCGGCGTCCCCGTCGGCCAGCAGGCGCAGCTTGGAGTGCTCGTAGCCGCGGCAAAACGCAGCGGATACGAGATCCGCGTCGCGATGATCGCCTCGTCCGCAGATCTGGGCTCGGTCACCGAGCTCTGGCGCCAACCTCAGAACTACGCCCGATTCCTCGGCCAGGAGCTTTCGCTCGTATATGACGGAACGCTGCTTGTGGTCATGCCCAACGGCTACGGCCTGTATCGCCTTCGTGGCCCGCTCGGTGCCGACCAGTCCGCCCTTGCCGGCGCCCGTCCTCCCGGCCCCGAACTTGGGACCCCCACCGTCAACACCATCCAACGTCTGGCCGCAGCATCCGGGCACACCCTGACGCTTCCCAACGCAGCCGCGCCGACCGCGGCCAGCTCCACCGACACGCTCGCGTGGATCGTGTTCGCGATCGGCACCGCGCTTATCCTCCTGGCCTGGACAGCCAGCCTCCGCGCTAAGCCCGTGCAGATACGCGGCCGAAGGACCTCCTCCACCTAACGTTGGGGCACTACGCAACGCGTGCTCTTCACAGAACCGAAGCTGTGGCGGTGGCCCATCATCCGCTGGACCGCGTAGATGTAGCCGCCTGACCGCTTGGTTCACGCGCTCAGCGGCTGTTCAAAGGTCCTGGGGCGTCAAGGTTGTCCGTCAAGCTGTGTGACCAGGGCCTGGACTCGGCGAGCGATGTCGTCGCGTGTCGCGCGCACCTCGTCGAGGGGGCGCCCCTTGGGGTCGGGCAGTTCCCAGTCGATGTAGCGCTTGCCGGGGATGTACGGGCATGCGTCCCCGCAGCCCATCGTGACCACGACGTCTGCCTGCTCGGCTAGTTCCGTTGTGAGTGGCTGTGGACGGCGGTCGGAGAGGTCTATGCCGAGTTCCCGCATGACCTGCACGACCTCGGGATGTACGTGCCCGCCTCGGTCGGCTTCGCTGCCGGCTGAGAGCGCGCGGTGGTGTCCTCGTGCGGCGCGCTCGAACAGCGCGGCGCTCATCTGCGAGCGTCCGGCGTTGTGCAAGCAGACGAACAGGACGGTCGCCATCAGTGAGCGACCGCGAGTTCAGGGGCGGTGCCGCACAATCGCTCACGCGCCTTCATCACCCCACCGCCAGCACGTCGCAGGTCTCTTTGCGCAGGCACTCGCGCGTCTGGCGGAGCACGAGCGTGTGCACGAAGGAGCGCACCGGCGCGTCGTCGAAGCGAGCCAGCAGCGCATCAGCGCAGGCGCGGATGTCCTCCGCGCTGTGGCGGGACTCGAACTCCTCTGCCAGCTCAGGCAGCAGCCGCGCCAGGCGCAACTGGTGGGCGGTGCGGTCCGAGCGGATGGCATCGAGCTTGGTCTCGATGAGCTCGCGTACGTGAAATTCGATGCTGTCCCGGATGGCGCGTACATCTTCGAGCGGGCGCCCTGCGGGGTCCGGGATGCTCCACGCCTCGACCGTGGTGGGCACGTACGGGCAGGCGTCGTCGCAGCCCATGGTCACCGCCCAGTCGGCGTGCAGCTGCATCTCGTGCAGGAGCTTCTTGGGCTTGCGGCCGGCGAGGTCGATGCCGACCTCGCGCATCGCCTCGATCACCTCAGGCCACACCTGTCTGGCAGGCGAGGAGCCTGCGGACTCTGCGCGCACATCTTCCGGTGCCAGGTGCTCGAAGAACGCCTGCGCCATCTGTGAGCGGCCGGCGTTGTGGTTACAGACGAACAGCACGTGTTTCACGAGAACTCCCCTTCTACTCGGTTACTGGACGACACGGGTTACCAGGCTGTAGCGGCGCTGCGTGGACAAGACGAAGCGGCTGATGACCTCGCTTGCTCGCATTATCGTCCGCCCACCGCAGGGCCCACCGCAGCGCCCGCCGCGAGCTCGCGCAGCGCGGCGGCTCCAACCGGAGCGTCTGGCTGCCAGCCGACCAGCCACGTACCGTTGGCGGAGGACCGCTGCACGCGCTCGATGTGCGTGAGCTCACCGACGGCGCGGGCGCGCAGCGTCGGGTGTGTGGTGCTACTCGCCGCCAGCGAGGAGTTGATGACCCAGCCGAACGGTTCGATGCCCGCGCGGCGCAGGTCCGCCTGCAGGCGCTCGGCCTCGTGCACGGGCGTGGACTCCGCGAGCGTGACCACCAGCATCCGCGCGAACTCGGGGTCGCGCAGGCGGGCGAGCAGCTCTGAGACCTCGGCCGGCACGTTCGCGTTGGTGCGCTGCACCTCCCGCTGGTAGCTCTGCGCGGCGTCGAGCAGCAGTAGCGTGTGCCCGGTCGGGGCGGTGTCGAGCACGACGATGCGCTCCCGCGCGCAGTCGACGGTCCGCGCGAACGCGCGGAACACGGCAATCTCCTCCGTGCACGGAGAACGCAGGTCCTCCTGCAGCAGCGAGCGGCCTTCCTCGTCAAGACCGGCCGCGGCGACGAGCACCTCCTCGGTGTAGCGGGCCGTCTCGACCGCGGGGTCGATGCGCTCCACCAGGAGGCCATCGGGCGCAGTGTCGGCGAGCGCGTCGGTGATGTGCGCGGCGGGGTCGGTCGTCGACAGCGTGACCTCGTGGCCGCGGTCGACCAAGGCGATGGCGATGGCAGCCGCTAGCGTTGTCTTACCGACCCCGCCTTTGCCCATCGTCATGACCACGCCGTTGCCGGCGGCGTCGAGCTCGTCCACCAGCTCATCGAGACCGAGAAGGTCAACCGCCGCAGCGTCGTGCGCGTCCGCCGGCACCTCAGTGTCGGCACCGGTCAGCCGCCGCAGAGCTGCGAGCCCGGTGACGTCTCCGGCTATCAGGTTCACGCCTGTTACGGGCAGCGCCGCCAGCCGCACGGGGGCCTCGCTGAGCGCGGCGCTTTGGCGCTCGACAAACGCGAGCGCGGCCGAGTCATCCTCGGGGTCTGACAGCAGGCCGTTGAGGACGAGTCGCTGGTTTGAGACGCCGAGCGCGGCCAGCTCGGCGCTGGCGCGCGCGGCCTCGCGCAGCGCGCTTGTCTCCGCGTGAGCGACCAGAACCAGCGTCGTGAGCGCGGGGTCGGCCAGCGTCGCCACCGCTGCCGCGTACTGCTCACGCTGCTGGTCAAGGCCCGCGAGCGGCCCCAGGCAGCTGGCGCCCGCCGGATGCTCGTCGACGTAGCCGCTCCACGCGCTCGGCAGTGTCAGCAACCGCAGGGTGTGCCCGGTCGGCGCGGTGTCGAAAATGACGTGGTCAAACTCGGCGGTGCTCGTCGGTGCGGCCAGAACCGCGGTGAACTCGTTGAACGCGGCAATCTCGACCGTGCACGCTCCTGAGAGCTGCTCTTCCATGTTGTCAATCGCGGATTGCGGCAGCACGCCGCGGTACGGGCCGACCGCGCGCTCCTTGAACGCCTCCGCCGCCGCCTCCGGGTCGAGGTTTGAGACGAACAGGCCGGCCACTCCCGGGACAGCTGTCGGTTGCGGGCCGGCGTCGATGCCGAACACGTCGTCGAGGTTGGACGCGGGGTCGGTGGAGATCACCAATGTGCGCTTGCCGGCGTCCGCGAGTGCGACCGCGACGGCGCTGGCGGTCGTTGTTTTCCCGACCCCGCCTTTGCCCGTGAAGAACAGGTAGCGCGTGTCCCATCCCGCCCAGTCAAGAGCGGGAAGCGTGTCAGCTGCTGGCAGGCTCATCAGCAGCACCCAGACGAGCCGCAGCCGCAGCCGGACGAGCTCACCGACATCTCCGAGACCGGCTCGGCCTTGGCTTGGAGCATGCCCGCGAGCTCCTCGCGCGAGGGGTAACGGCCATGGACGCTGACGTCGCCATCGACTAGGACGGCCGGGAGCGCGGCGTCGCCGAAGGCGGCCATCAGACCGGTGACCTTCGGATTGGCGACGAACGCGTCGGGGTCTGAGGAGAGGTTGTGGCGGCTGACTTGGGCACCCTGGCCCTGTGCCCAGCGCAGGTCCTCACGGATGTCGATGAGCTGCTGGTCTACAGACGGGCCGCAGACGCCGGACTGGCAGCACATCGCCGGCTCAAACAGCTCGACGCGGCGAGCGACCACAGGGGTTTCAGGGGTGACCGTGGTGACGTTGAGGGTTGCCATGGCTTCAGAGGACTCCGGTTTCGGGATCGGTGTGGAAGCAGGAAGCGGGGTGGCGGGCTTGCGGGCGCAGATGATGGCCGAGCTCGCGTGCTCGTGGACGCGGTGGGTTTCGCGGATTTCGATGTCGATAAAGCCCGCGGCCGCAAGGCCCTCGCGGAACTGCTGCTCGGTTAGCGCGCCGGCGATGCAGCCGGTGTAGGCGGCGAGGTCGACGCGCGTGGCCTCGTCCATGTCCGGGCTGGCGATGACGTCTGAGACCGCGAAGCGGCCGCCCGGCCTCAGCACCCGCGCGGCCTCGGCCAGCACCTTGGGCTTGTCGCCTGAGAGGTTCAGCACGCAGTTGGACACGATGACGTCGACGGTGCCGTCCGCGAGCGGGATGTCCTCGATGAAGCCCCTGACGAACTCGACGTTGGTGACGCCAGCCTGTGCGGCGTTGGTGCGTGCAAGCTCAAGCATCTCGTCGGTCATGTCAACGCCGATGGCCTTTCCGGTCGGCCCGACGCGCCGGGCGCTGATGAGCACGTCCGCGCCGGCGCCCGAGCCCAGGTCAAGCACGGTCTCTCCCTCGCGCAGGTCCGCGACCGCGGTCGGGACCCCGCAGCCCAGAGAGGCGGCGAGTGCCCTGGCCGTCGCACCCTTGGTCTCGGCGTCGTCGTAGCGCACGGCGCCGAAAACTTGCGCCTCGTCGGCATCGGTCAGCGCGATGGGGCCGCAGCACGACGCGGAACCCTGCTGCTCGGCGATAGCTCTCGCCGCCGCCGCGTACTTCTCGCGAACAGTTTCGCGAATGTCCTCAGACCCGGACGCGGACTCGGCGTCGGCACTCTGGCCGGCCGAGCACCCGCAGTTGCCGCCAGCGTCGCTCTGCTCACAGCACGCCGCCTTCTCGGACGGCTCGCAGCAGGTCGCCTGTGTCTCGGAAGCGCAGCAGGCCGAAGTCTGGGTCGGGTCGGTGCTCAGCTCAGCCATGCGGTCAGCTCCTTGAGAGCGTCGGTGGAAACGGAGTAGTAGGCCCACTTATGGCGTCGCTCGACCTGCACGAGCCCGGCGTCGACGAGCTTCTTCATGTGGTGGGAGAGCAGCGACTGGTTGATGGCGAACAGCGGGATGAGCTCGCACTGGCAAACCTGCTGCTCGCTGTGGCGCAGCACATCCAGGATTTGCACGCGCAGCGGCTCGGACAGCGCCTTCGCCGCTGTTGCGATGCGCTCAGCATCGAGCGAAGCGTCAATGCCGGCGGATGGAGCGCAGCATTCGGCTGCAGCGGGACCGGCCGGGAGGGTGGGAAGCAGAGTGCTCATATCAACGTTCGTTTCTTCGAGATAGGGCGGACCTTAGCACGTCTCCATCGTTATATCGACATTCTTTGATTCGAGGATTAGAGGGCCACGTTTGATTCGAGGATTAGAGGGCCACACAGACGGCGGGACTGTGGTCAGAGCAACGGCTCGTCGTCTAGCAGGTGGCGAGGTGAGGAGGGAAGGCCTCTGGCTTACTTCGCGCCGCTCACGCAGTGTGAGCGGCAAAACGACTGGCCCGGCGCCGGAACGCCATGCAGCGCTTCCGATGCCATGAGCCCTTCCCGTTCTTGGCAACAAACGTGGAAAGGCCCCTCAGAGGCGACGACCGGAATCGAACCGGTGTAGACGGCTTTGCAGGGGGCCCGGACGGTCAACTGAGTGAGGCTGAGCGACACGATCGCCCGCGAAATAAGGACGTCTTGTTGCGCTGAGTTCCGCTCGAGGCTCCCCAAAGTCGCGAGTTTGGGGAGCCCTTGGGGAGCCTTGTCCCGGCCCGACTATCCCGGGCGTAGACTGATGAAGCGATGTCCGACCCCGCACCGAAGCCAGACGCGATCGACCAGGCAAACGCCCGGTTCTGGAAGCCAAGCACGCTTGAGGAGCTGATGGCGGGGGTCCCGGTCCTCACCTCCTGGGACCAACTCGACATCCCCGACCTCACCGACGAGGAGCGCAAGGCGTTCGCCGCTGCACTCGCCGATGACGAGTGAACGGCACCGTTCTCGTCGACACGAACGTTTTCACCGCGCCGCTGCGGGACGACCGCCCACTCCAAGCCCAGTACCGCAAGCACACCTTCGGGCAGCGGATCGCTGTGGCTCCTCAGACCGTGGCCGAGGCGAGGTACGGAGCGCTCGTCGGCGGCTGGGGCGCGCGCCGGCTGAATGAGCTTGCGCGGCTGACCGCCGGAGTCAGTGTGGTGCCCGTTGACGACGAGACGATCGAGCATGTCGCGCAGCTTCGAAACCAGTGTCGAGTGATCGGCCACGCTCTGCACCAGCGGCGTCATAACGCCGATCTGTGGATCGCCGCCGCGGCAGTCCGTTGGAGCATCCCGCTCGTTGCTCACGACGGTGTGTTCATCGGCTGCCCTGGTCTGGACCTGCGGACGGAACTCGCACGCTGACACCGGCCGCGGATGGGCTCCCCACCTCTGCGTATCGTGGCCAATTGAACGAAACCCCGCCAGTGCGGCCTGTTGCCGGACGGCGGGGAGGAATGACCGTACGGTACCCGAATCGGACAGCGCGCAATTGCGCCAGGCCCGTCGGCGGCTACGACGCTAATCGCCGCTGTTGCTCTCCGACGCGGAGCCACGCTTTTCTGAGAAGAACACCGCGGCCGAGAGCGGCTGCGCCTTGTCGGGTGCTGAGGGAGACAGTCGGCTGTTCGTCGCGGCGAGGCGGAGACCGCCAGCCAAGGCGCGCTCGTAAGGCACCGACGAGGAACCGATTGACGGCGTCATGATCGGGTTCGTCCGGCAGGTCGGCGCTGAATACGGCGTGCTCGAGTTGGGCCGACTGCGCGTTCAGGCGGTCAAGGACGCCTGGGAGGGCGACCTCGCCCCGTCGGACCTGCATCAGCCGGTGACGCTCCGGCTCGACGATCGGCAGAGTGATGCGCCCGGTGGTCAGTAGTTCCTGACCCTGATGGGCGATCCGCAGCGCGTGCATCGCGTATTTGTGTCGTAGCCGTGTTCTGCGGACAACTCGCGGGTGCGCGTCGCGTGTCGGTCACCGACGAGTCCACGTCTCTGGGCGTCGACGTATCCCAGGAACGCTCGGCCGGCGCGTCTTGACACAAACGCGGGCGCCAGTGCTTGCAACTCGGCACCGAGCTCGTTTCGCTCGAGGACGTGCTCACCGGTGATGAAGAGCAACAGCAGGACCGTCGGGCTGCCTTTCAACGCCATTCGGCAGTACTTCCGTAGCCCGTAGATCGTCAGATCGAGATCACCTGGGCCGCTCGGCACGCCCTCGGGCTGCGTGCGGAACACCCAATGCTCGAAGGGACGCAAACCGACGATGTACTCCGGGGGCTCCACGCAAACGCCCATGGCCGCAGCGTAGAGCGCGCCGGCCGGCGAGTGGCGCGGCTTCCGTACTCGGGCGCCCCGATCCTCCTGCCGATAGCCTCGGCACGTGCTCCTGACGATCACGACGACGCACCGCCCGGCCACGGATCTGGGCTTCTTGCTGCACAAGCATCCCGAGCGGCTGCAGACATTCTCGGCTGGGTTTGGCGACGCGCATGTCTTCTACAGCGAAGCGACCGAGGATCGATGCACGGCGGCGCTGCTGCTGGCGATCGACCCTGTCGGCCTCGTACGGCGTGGCCGCAGGGTGAGTAGCTTCGCGCTGGCGGAATACGTCAACGATCGGCCCTACGTCGCGTCGTCGTTCATGTCGGTGGCGCTCGTGAGCGTGTTCAAGAGCGCGATGGCGGGAACGTGCAAGGGCTACGAGGAGCTGGCTGCAACGGCGATCCCGTTGGAGGCATCGCTTCCTGTTGTGCCGGCGCGTGGGGGCGAGCCGATGGTGCGCAGGCTGTTCGAGCCGCTCGGGTACGAGATCGACGTCGCTCCGATGGTCTTGGATCCGCAGTTCCCTGATTGGGGGGACAGTCGATACGTCGGTCTGCGCCTCCGGAGCGAACGTCGGCTGGCCGATCTGCTCAATCATCTTTACGTGTTGCTCCCGGTGCGCGATGACGACAAGCACTACTGGGTGGATGAAGCCGAGATCGAGAAGCTGATGCGGCGAGGTGAGGGCTGGTTGGGCGCGCACCCTGAGCGCGATCTGATCGTCCGGCGCTATTTGAAGCAGCAGGCGAGCTTGTACTTTCCGGCCCTGGCCCAGCTCGACGAGGCGGCGCCTTCCGGTCGAGGAACCCGAGGAGCCGGGGCGAGAGGAACAGCTGGAAGAACCCGTCTCGCTACGCGACCAGCGCCTCGGCACCGTGCTGTCGGTGCTCAAGGCCTCCGGGGCCAAGCGCGTGCTCGACCTCGGCTGTGGCGCCGGGGCGCTGCTTGAGCGTCTGATTCGCGAGGATTACGAGCTAATCCTCGGTGCCGACGTCAGCGTCCGCGCACTCGAGCAGGCGGCGCGCCGGCTCAAGCTCGATGATATGCATGACGCACAGCGACAGCGGATCAGTCTGCTGCAGAGCCCTTTGACGTACCGCGACAAGCGACTGATCGGCTTTGACGCGGCGGCGCTGGTCGAGGTCATCGAGCACCTCGATCCGCCGCGCTTGACTGCGGCCGAGCAGAACGTCTTCGGCTCGGCTCGCCCGGGCACGGTCGTCGTGACGACACCGAACGCCGAGTACAACGTGCGCTGGGAGACGCTGCCTGCAGGGCAGTTCCGACACCTCGACCATCGCTTCGAGTGGACGCGTGAGGAGTTCGCGACCTGGGCGCAGGGCGTCGCCAGCCGAAATGGCTACGAGGTGCGCTACCTGCCCGTCGGCCCCGAAGACCCGGAGGTCGGAGCACCGACGCAGATGGCGGTGTTCAGCCGGTGAGGATCGACCTGCCCGATCCCAGCCTCGTCGTCCTGATCGGCCCGTCCGGCTCGGGCAAGAGCTCGTTCGCCCGCAAGCACTTCGCGCCGACGGAGGTGATCTCCTCGGACTTCTGCCGCGGCCTGGTCGCGGACGACGAGAATGATCAGAGCGCTGCGACTGACGCGTTCGCGGTCTTGCACTTCATCGCCGGCCGCCGGCTCGCGCAGCCGCGGTTCGCGGTCGTCGACGCGACCAACGTGCAACGCGAAGCGCGCCGGCCTCTGATCGAGCTCGCCAAGCAGCACGATCTTTTCCCGGTCGCGATCGTGCTCGACATCCCCGAGGCAATCTGCCAGGAGCGCAACCGCTCGAGGCCGGATCGCGACTTCGGACCCCACGTGGTGCGCCAGCAGCGCTCGCAGCTCCACAAGTCGCTCAAGGCGCTGCAGCGCGAGGGCTTCCGGCGGGTGGCCGTGCTCCGTTCCCCGGATGAGGTCGACAGCGCCGAAGTGCAGCGCGCGCCGCTGTGGACCGACCGCCGCACCGACCACGGACCGTTCGACATCATCGGCGACATTCACGGCTGCCACGCCGAGCTCGGTGAGCTGCTGCGCGAGCTCGGCTACCAGCTCAATGCGGACGGCGTAACGGCCACGCCGCCCGACGGACGCCGTGCGATGTTCGTCGGCGACTACGGCGATCGGGGTCCGGACACGCCGAGCGTCCTGAAGCTGGTCATGTCGATGGCCGATGCCGGCACGGCGATCTGCCTGCCGGGGAACCACGACATCAAGCTGGTCCGCAAGCTCAAGGGCCGCGATGTCCAGATCACTCACGGGCTTGGTGAAACGCTAGAGCAGCTCGAGGGCGAGTCGGACGAGTTCCGCGAGCAGGCCCGCGACTTCCTCGACAAGCTCGTCAGCCACGTCGTGCTCGACGACGGCAAGCTCGTTGTTGCGCACGCGGGGATGAAGGAGGCCTACCAGGGTCGGTCGTCCGGGCGGGTTCGTGACTTCGCGCTGTTTGGCGAGACGACCGGGGAGACCGACGAGTTCGGGCTGCCCGTTCGGCTTGCGTGGGCGGCCGCTTACCGTGGCAACGCCGCGGTCGTCTACGGGCACACGCCGGTCCGCGATGCGGAGTGGCTGAACGACACGATCAACATCGACACCGGCTGCGTTTTCGGCGGGCGGCTGACCGCGCTGCGCTGGCCCGAACGCGAACTCGTCTCCGTTCCCGCGAGCCGCACCTACTATGAGCCCGCCAAGCCGTTCCTCTCGCCCGACGACGCGGCGCCACCCGCCGATGAAGACCGGCCGGCCTTCCTGCTCGACGTCGACGACGTCGCCGGGAAGCGGATCGTCCAGACGCGCCTCGCACGGACGGTCACAGTGCGCGAGGAGAACGCCGCCGCCGCACTGGAGATCATGAGCCGGTTCGCGACGGACCCGCGCTGGCTCGTCTACCTGCCGCCGAAATGGCCCCAACCGCGACCTCGAGCCGCCCCGACCTGCTGGAACATCCGGAGGAGGCGTTCGCGGAGTACCGCAGCGCTGGCGTCCCGCATGTGATCTGCGAGGAGAAGCACATGGGATCGCGCGCGATCGTCGTCGTGTGCCGCGACGCAGATACCGCGCGAGATCGCTTCGGCGCCGACGGCGGCGAGACCGGCGCCATCTACACGCGCACCGGCCGCCCGTTCCTCAACACACCGGGTGATACCGAGGCTGCGCTGAGCCGCGTGCGGGGCGCCGTCGAATCCGCCGGCCTGTGGGACGAGCTCGGCACGGGCTGGCTGGTGCTCGATTGCGAGCTGCTGCCCTGGTCGGCGAAGGCAATGGAGCTGATCCGTCGTCAGTACGCGTCCGTCGGCGCGGCGGCCCGGGCGGGCCTCTCGTCAACCGTGACCGCCCTCGACGTCGCCGCGGCCCGCGGCCTCGACGTCACGCAACTGCTCGAGCGCCAACGTCAGCGGATCGAACATGTGGATCACTACGTCGAGGCGTACCGGCGCTACGTCTGGCCGGTCAACGGCCCATCCGATCTTCGGCTCGCACCGTTCCACATCCTCGCCGCCGAGACAGGCGTCTGCATCGACCGCGACCACACCTGGCACCTCGAGCACTGCGACCGACTCGTCGCGGCAGATCCCGACTGGTTTCAACCGACCGGCCGCCGCGCCGTCGATGTCACCGACGCCGAGGATCAAGCAGCTGGCACGGCGTGGTGGGACGAGTTGACTGCGACCGGCGGCGAGGGCATGGTCGTCAAGCCGATGAGCTTCATCGCCCAAGGGCGCAAAGGCCTGGTTCAGCCTGGCATCAAGTGCCGAGGCCGTGAGTACCTGCGCATCATCTACGGCCCGGAGTACGCCGACCCCGGCCAGATCGATCGCTTGCGAACCCGCAACCTCGGGCGTAAGCGCTCGCTCGCCATCCGCGAGTTCGGACTCGGCGTCGAGGCACTCGAACGGTTCGTTCGACACGAGCCCCTCTACCGGGTGCACGAGTGCGTGTTCGGCGTGCTCGCGATGGAGAGCGAGCCGGTCGATCCCCGCCTCTGACCCCACTGCCGCAGAGCACCAAGCGGTCTTGGCTGGTTGGCGTGGGTGCTGTGATTAGGTCGCGTGCGACGGCGCAGCGGTAGCGCGGTCGGCCGCCGTCTGTCAAGCAGCGCCTTGTTGGCCGGCGCTACTCGCGAGTCGCCATTCGTGTCGAGGCGGAATCTGCGCTGCTTGACAGCGTCGTCCGCCAGCGCTTTATGGCAATGAGGTCGGGGGCGCAGGCGCCCCAACCTCGGCGAGAGCCCACCGCAACGGGTTCCGCTGCTGGTCGCGCGCGGAGGGGGTGACGAGGTCGCCTCCGGTCGTCGTGGCTCATCACCGGTTACGCGACGGTGTCTGTCCTCGCAGCTCGTTACGGTGTAGATGTTCGTCGATCGTTATTTATCGTAGTCGCCTGCTAAGTATTCCGTGAAGTCGCCGGTCAGGAGGAACAGTTTGGTGTCCACTGCGGCCCGCCCGCGCCCCGTGGTCATTTGGTTTTCGCCGCTTGCGGTGGTGGGCAGCCGACCCGGACTACCCGCCCTCCACATTTTGCGTTCGGGTAGTCCGGTTCGGCTGCTGGTGGTGTGCTGGCGGTCAAGATCGAGGCACGGGGCGCGGGCGGGCCGAGGGCGGCTACGAAGGACCGGGAGACAGTGGAGGAATAGGTGAGCGGGTAGGATCGGAGGCGCTCTGGGATGGCAGTTGAGCTTGGTCCTGGTCCAGCGTCGATGGCTGGACTTGCGTGGCTGGCGAGGGTGGGGCCGACTCCGGTTGATGCGTGGCGGTGTGCCATGGGTTGGGGGCAGCGGGCAGCTCGGTCTCATGCGATGCGACTTCAGCGGGAGGGATGGCTGGCTCGCTATCCCATGACCCGTGGTGACGGCTCGCTCCTGATCGCGACGAAGCGCGGCGTGCTTGTGTCGGGGCTGTACGTGGCGGCGTCGTCGGAGCCGCGGCCGACGTGGTGGGCCCATCACCGCGCGTGCGCGTGGACGGCGGCCTGGTTCACAGCGCTCGGTGCGAACTGGCAAGGTCCGCGCGAGGTTCTCGCCGATGCTGGGCTTTGCCTCGAGCTCGAATGGCACGCGCACACCAACTGGCGGCAGGGCAGCGGGTGGCGGAGCGCACGACATCGTCCCAACCTGACGGTCGTGAGCGACGTAGGCCTGACCGTCGTCGAGGTGGACCTCCAGGCCAAGTCCAGCAAGCGACGGATCGCGGTGCTGAAGCACTACCGGGACTGGATCAGCGAAGAGCGGATCGGCGGGGTGATCTACGTGTGCGCCACGACGACCGGCCGCGAGCGCATCGGGAGCGACGCCGACAGCGCGTACTTCAACACCAAGCGGCTTCGCACCATGCTGCTGAGTGCGGTTCGTGCACGCGCGGTCGGAGAGGCGACGTGACCGATCGGCTTCGACGCTCGTGGCGGCGCGTCGACCTGATTGGTGCGCGACGCTGACGTCTGAGCGATCATATTCCTGACCGTGAATCGCGACCCACAGCCGCAGGAACGTCCAGCTGAGCGTGTGACGTTGAGGCTCGCTCGGCGTAGTGGTGGTGGTGTCGTAGCGGGTTCGAAGGCTGGGCGGCGTGTACTCGTCGCGGCCGCCTTGGCGGCCGTAGGCCTGCTGGCCGTGCTCGTGTTGGCGTCTGGGCCCGGCGCCGAGGGGCGCACCGCGTTGGGGAGCTCTCCTCGTGGCCACGCGGCGGCCCCGGGGGCTGCGGTCTCTCAACCATCCTCGCACCGGACTGCGGTGGAGAACCGTCGGGCTGCGATTCGCAATGCGCGATCACTCCTCGCGACGGTCGTGCTCCCTGCCGGCGCGGAGCGCGTTGCCCGCGAGCCAAGCGGCGATGGCGGGGTGCTTGCCCATCCAGCGCAGGTGCCGGCCTTCACCGACATCGTCGACGTGCACGCCTGGTGGCGCGTTCCACGTAGCGCGACGTCGGTTTTCCGGTTCGTGAAGGCCCATCTCCCAAGCGGCGCCTACCTGACGGGGTGGGGACGCAACATCCCGGCGGCAGGCTGGTTCGTGGACTTTGAACGCTCGTCTGTACCCGGAGTGTTCGAGTCGCGTGACTCCATGGTCGAGATCGTGGCGCTCGGGCCGAAGGAAGCGGGTGTACGAGTCGATTCCCAGGTCGTCTGGACCGTGCCCAGGCCCCCGAGCGAACAGGTTCCAAGCGTTGCCCGTGAGATCGATGTCACGCGCGGGAGGCTTGGCCGACTGCGGTACGTCACGATCCATGTGACCAACGGCGCGAAAGTCGCGAAGCTCGTTTCGGCCATCGACCAACTGCCGATCGTCCAGCCGAGCGTGGTCCTTCTCGGTTGCACACCCATGACCGAGCCGACCGTGACGTTCACCTTCCTGTGCAGCCGCAGCAGCAATGTGCTCGCCAGGGCGATCATCACCGGGTACTGCGGCGGATTTGCGTTCACTGTGCGGGGCCGCTCACAGCCAATGCTCGACGATGCCTACAAGCTCGTGACCGAGACTCAGCAGCTGCTCGGCGTGCCCCTTATGCAGAGCCGCTGAATCGCTGCGCCTCGCTCGGCGAGCATTGGTCGGATTTGCGGGGACCGAGGCGGCTGTTCAGCCGGTGCGCGCCCGGGTCCGGCGTTGGATGCCGTCGACCGCCTCGGCCAGCGCCCAGGCGGCGCCCGAGAGTTCGCCGAAGGCGCGAGCGACCGCATTGACGCTGACTCCCGTTCGCGCGCGGCTGAGCGCGTCGATCGCGTCGTCGAAGCGCTCCCACGCGTCTGCGGGAGCGAGCGACTCGCGCCACGGCGCTGGTCGCACCTCGTGCGGTGGAATCCACGCCGGTCCCGGACGCCAGCCGAAGCCCTGCTCGTCGGCGTACTTGTATGCGGCCTGCTCCTGAGCTGCGGCGTCAGCCAACGCTCTCAGACGGCGCGAGAAGCCAGCATCCGGTGGTGGCTGTGCGTGATCGCGGACTGCGCCCTGCCAACGGCCCTCGGAGATCTCGAGCTGCTCCCTGGCGCGTTCAACGCTCACCGGGAGCCACCAGATGTTTGCTGAACGACGGATCCTCCGAGGCTTCGACAGCGGCCTCGGCTCGGGCGCCGCTCGACAGGAAGCTGTTCAGGTCCGAACGCCGGATCATCCACTTACGAGGGCCGGCCTTGGATGCGCGCAGATCCCCGGTCGTGATCCAACGGCGGACCGTGACCACGGTGACGTGGAGCTCGGCGGCGACCTGCGCCGGCGTGAGGTACTGCTCGTCAGCCACGGTGAGCACCGGGGAGGAACGTACAGCGGTCGGCGGTCGTGGCCACCGAGGGCAGTGTAAGAGTCGATAGCATATTAAGGCAGTATATAGCCGCCGCTAGCAGTATCCTATGTTGCGCTGATCACCGTGAAGCCGCTCTTGACCGATCACGAGCTTGCCGAGTTGGCGGATCTGCTCGCCGAACGGGTCCGCGGCAGCGGTCGGCGCCGGGAGCGGCATGAACATGATCGGACCGGCACGCTGCTTACCGCAGACGAGCTCGCCGAGATCCTCGGCGTCCCGACGGGCTGGATCTACCGCCAGTCGCGCGCCGGTGCGATCCCGACCGTGAAGCTCGGGCGCTACTACCGCTACCGGCTTGAGGCGATCGAGCGGTGGATCGTCGAGCGCGAAGACGCCGCCTGAGTCGGGTCGCGTCGACGGCGCGCGGGCGTAGGATGGCGCGGACAGGCGGAAGCTCCCCGACTGTGAATCGGAGAGCTCCCGGTAAATCGCTCCGGCAGCGCGTGAACGCCCCGGAGCCCGGCATCAGGAAGGTCTGTCCCGATGCAAGCTGAGAGGTATCTGCACGGCTCCGTGAGCCTCTCGACGGAGCACAAAGGCAAGCGGCGACAGCATCCGGTGTGGCCGCTGCGCTACCGGCTGCCGAGCGGCAAGGACTCGCGCAAGACGCTCGGCAAGGCGTGCCTGAAGGCAAGCCGGCCGCCGGCCAACTTCATGACGAAGGCCCAGGCCGAGGCCACGGCCCAGCGGTTCCTGGACGAGCACGCCAGTTCGCTGCCCGACGACCGCCGGACGCTCAGGCGCGCGCTCGACGACTTCATCGCCCATAGCGAGCGCGAGCGGAAGCTGCGCGCGTCGACGATCGCCGAGTACCGACGGATCGCCGCCTGGCTGTGTGCCCGGCCTTGGCGGGCAGACGAGACGTGGAGCGACCGCTCACCTGCGAGGACCTGACCGCGGTGCGCGGCGAAATGGTCGAGGCCGGACGAAACGCGAGCACGGTCAACCATGTTCGCCGCGTCATCCGAGGCGCGTTCGGGACGCACACAAGCTCGCCGGCACTGGCGTGGGAGTGGATGTCCGCGAAGGTCGAGAGCGAAGGGAAGCTGCGGTTCTACGACCCGGCGCAGCTCGCGCGGCTGAAGGCCCACGCGCACTCGCCGCTCGACGCCGCGATCTACACGCTCGCGGCCGAGGCCGGACCGCGGCTGAGCGAGATTTCGGCGCTCAAGGTCCGGAACGTCGACTTCGCGAACGGCATCCTCCGGTTCGAGGACGGCTACACGAGGCGAGGCGGCCACGCCGGAAACAAGGGCCGCCGAGTTCGCTCGGTGCCGATGAGCGCAAATGTTCGCGCCGTTCTGCTCCCCTACTGCCTGGGGCGTCCGGGTGAGGCGCTCGTGTTCGAGCACGACGCGAAGCCGGGCGAGCCGATCTGCGGTATCTCGCTCTACCGGCGGTTCGTCAGTGCGGCCAAGCGCGCCGGCCTCCCGGTCCTGCGGTTCCACGACCTCCGCCACTCGTTCGGAACCCAGGCGATCCGCGCCTTCAACATCTACGAGGTCCAGCGGATGATGGGCCACCGCCACATCACGACGACCGAGCGCTACCTCCACTATGCGCCCGACCCGGACGCCGCGGCGAAGCTTTCGGGCCTCTGGAGGGCGGACACAGGCGACCCGGACGGCGACAACGTCGTGAGCATCCGCAGCGCAGCCGCCTGACCGTTTGGGGAGCCCTTGGGGAGCCCTGGCTCGTCGCGTTCCCAGCGGCGAGCCACGCATTCCCGAAACCCGCTTGTTTCCAGGACTTCCACTTAGACGAAAGTTTTTGCGCCTGCGGCGCTGAATCGTGTGGATCGGCGGGGGTTTCGGCGCTG
>OCZT010001268.1_pt1 | contig 26098 bp, 14 predicted proteins | sample 1539031 | NCBI WGS metagenome assembly OCZT01 (sample SAMEA3539308, study PRJEB22396) | soil metagenome | biome: tundra; feature: field; material: soil | place: USA | collected 2010-05 | depth 0.15 m | reverse complement strand
CTGATGTTGCTCACTTTGCCGCCGACGGCAAGTTGTCATTGATGCTTGGGACGTGACCGTGCCTCACCATTATTTCCCATCCAGTTTGAGGTCTGCATGTGCGGATTCTCCCAGAGCCTTGAATTCCAGTCCTTCAATTTCTTGAATGGTTGAACCGGCGATGCCTTGCAGGTCGCCATACATCCCGACGTCTTTGCTGTGGTGGGAAACGCGATTTTATTTGAATACATTTTTCCCGGGATGGAATTCAACGGCTCGTCGTTCGCTCCTTTCTCCCGCTTCAACAAAAGGGTAGCCGTCCAGTTCCCACACTTCTTGGTTTTGACTTGGTAAAAATCCATTGCGGTCGGATTTGCCGCTGAATCGAGAACAACAACGTCGTCGTGATAATCAAAAAGAACTAAATAGTGCTGCCCTGTCTTATGAAGTTTCAAAAGCAGGCAAAACGCCCAGCTTTTTTGATAATCTGAACGGTTGGACGAACGACTGCCACTCACCTCACGCGGAGCGACTTGAACAAGCTGATCGAGCAAAGATGGCGATGATGACGTGGTCATTTTTGCCCTTTCTCTTTGGTCTCTGCCTTTGCCCTCGCCGCCAAAAATTGCCGTTGTGCGGATGCTGCAATTTCACTGAAAGACTGACGCACAAATTGGGTTGTTGCTTCTTCGCAATTCTTCGCTGCGATTTGCTCCACTTGACGGAGCACATTCAAGTCCGGCGACTGAAGCGCACCGTGAAGCGACACCAGTATCCTGGCTGCGTCGCGCTCAATTTTTTCCGATGGTTTTGAGGGTTGGCTTGCAAATCTCCGCGCTATGCCCCAGCGACCAGAGGAACTTGCGGAATCGGTTGGTTTCTTCCTCCGGCTCTGTGATTGTTTCCTCAAAGACCGGCTGTTTGATTTTGCGCGGGGCTTTTAGAAACAAGGCGAGAATGACTTTCTTAACATAGGGCGAAGATTCGCGGAAATACAGCTTTCGTAATTGGCGGAAATGTTGTTCCTCCAGCGGGAGCAACATCAGCGTCAACAACGCTTCCGCGCGTGCCGCCCAATGCAAATCCCCCCGGCCTAGTTGTAGCAGTTTTGAGCGATGTTTGACCGAAAGCGCCCTGCTTCGGCGATACAAAGGAAACAGTGAAAGATATTGGGTGTCGAATAATTCTCCGTTGTCAAACAATGCCTGATTTATGGCTTGCTGCACTTCGGCGCGATCCATCCAGCAAACAAGATACTTCGCAATTTTATCGGTGTTACCCGGCTCGAATTCAATCTCGCTGCGGCTTCTGTTCTCTCAAGGATGAAATTTCAATGCTGCGTAGCGTCCATCCACTTTTCCCCGCCGCGCCCGCACTGCCCCGCTTTCCGTTCATCCTCCCGCACGAGAAACTGCCACCAGCACGCAAGCTGCGAGCAAAAGTTTTTTGTTTGAGTGAAGGCCTCTGTCATGACAAAATACTTTTTTGAGCGAGGCATTTATCTAATGCCGCTTTTATATGAATCGAAAGTAATCAAAATTCACATGGCCTGCCGGCATATCTTTAAGCCGCTTCAAGCAATAAAGCCCCAACTTGGCGCCGATCCACATACCTTTGCGCGCCGGAAAAGTTTGCGGTATCGTCATAATTTCATCGCCGGTGACGAAACTAAAAACGCACAGGCCACCGTCTTTTACCCGGACGCGCAACCTGACAGTATCGGGCATGTTTTCATGAACAAATTTCAGGACGCCGTCAATGCGCAAGACCAGTTGGTTGCCGGCCTCCTTCCTTTCGAGCGCCAGAGCCGCAAACGATTCGCCCGTGACAATCAACCCGGCTGATTCATTACTTTGTTGTGCCTTAAAATCTAAGCTGGTTTCCACAGTGAAAGTCCGCGCCGGAAATTTTTGCAGCAACAGGTTAGGCAATTGCGTTAGATTTTCATGCGCGACAAATTGCGGATATAGTCGCAGCCAGCTTTTCCGCGCGTCCAAGGAATGCCAGTTGTCATTGTGGTTGGCATTCCATTGCCATTGCGGGCCAAGCTTTAGTGAATCAAACTCGTCACTGGTTTGCGGGACGGCAATCAACGGGCGATTAATCGTGGGCGGCTTTCGATAATTTAAAACCGGTTCACCACAGTCGCTGTCGTTGACATGGCCCATCAATGGCCAACCGTTCCACCAGGTGACGGGTTGCAGGTGAACGATGCGGCCATAAACACCGGTATCCTGGAAATGGATGAACCACCAACCGTCGTCCGCCGTGTCCACCAGCGCGCCTTGATGTGGCCCGTTGATGGCCGTTGATCCCTGGGCCAGAACAATTTTATCCTCGTAAGGGCCGCAGATATTTTTTGAGCGCAACACCACCTGCCAGCCGGTTTCCACGCCGCCAGCCGGAGCGAGGATGTAATACCACCCATCTTTCTTCAAAAATTTCGGGCCTTCGATGATTGGATGTTTTTCTGGTTCATGGAAAACAATTTGGCCTTCACCGAGCAAACGCGAGCCGTCCGGAGCCATCGGGCAAACGCGCAGCCGGTGCTTGATGCCCGCGCGTGAACCTGCGTAGGCGTGGACGAGATAAGCGTGGCCGGCGTCGTCCCACAACGGGCATGGGTCAATCAGGCCCTTGCCGGCTTGGACGAGATGCGGTTCGGACCATGTTCCGGCGGGATTTTCAGCGGTGACGAGGTAAATGCCTTCGTCCGGCATCGGGAAAAAAATCCAAAATTTGCCAGCATGAAAACGGATGGCCGGCGCCCAGACACCACAACCCGGCTGCACTTCGGCATAACGCGGATGCGGCAGGTTTTTGAGAGCGTGACCGATGATTGTCCAGTTCACCAAGTCACGCGAATGCAGCAGCGGCAGCCCCGGCGTGCAGTTGAAGCTGGACGCCACCATGTAAAAATCGTCGCCGGCCCGCACGACATCCGGGTCGGAATAATCGGCATAAATGATTGGGTTACGATAGGTGCCGTCGCCTTGGTCGGGTGTCCACGGCCAGCTTTCCACGGAATGCCGGGCAACAGGTTGAAGGCTCGTGTTTAAAATATCGGTTTTCATTTGCTGCTCATATGTCCGGATCTGATTTCGGTGGTGATTGGTGTGCCGGGCGTGCGCCGGGTATTGGCGATTCTCGGAACCAGAAGCTGAAGGCATACCAGCGAGAGAACATAGGTGCCAGAAAAGTAGGCAAACACATACACATAGCTGCCGGTCTTTTGCAGGATTACACCGGTCAAGGCGTTGACAAAGCCGCCGGTGAAGAAACAGACGAACCCGCCGAGACCGATCACCGAACTGATGGTCTCCTTGGGCATGGTGTCGGAAACCACGCTGTAGAGATTTGCGGACCAGCCTTGGTGGGCGGCTCCCGCCAAGCCGACGATCCAGCACCGCGAGCAGGACGCTGCCGGCAAACGGCGCGAAGAACACCGGCACCACAGCCAGGGCGCAAATCAGCAGGGACAGTTTGCGTGCGGAATTAAGTTGCCAGCCACGCCCAAGCAGCGCGCCCGCCAGCCAGCCGCCACCGATGCCGCCAACGGCGGTCAGTGCAAAGAACGCACCGGTCCACCAGCCCGTGGCCTGAAGACCGAGGTGGAACTTTTTTTCCAGGAAGTCGGGGACGAAAAATTGATAGAAACCCCAGGCCGGCCCAGCGAGGATGCTGGCGAAGATGAAGGCCCAAACCGCCCGGTAGCGGAACAGTGAAAGCCACGGCACCTGGGTAATCTGTTCCGCCGCCGGCGGCTGACCGCTGCGGATGTAGGCCAGTTCCTCCGGTTTAAGCCGTTGATGTTTGTCCGGTTCGTCATAGAGGAACCACCAGGCGGTCAGCCACACAAAACCGGCCGCACCCGTCAGGTAAAAGGTCAACGGCCAGCCCCAATGCACATAAATCCACGGCACGGTAATGGGGCAAAGAACCGCCCCCACGTTCGTCCCCGCGTTGAACCAGCCGGTCGCGTAAGCCCGCTCCTTGACCGGGAACCATTCCGCCACGGTCCGGATCGCGGCGGGGAAGTTCGCGCCTTCGGCCAAGCCCAGAATGATCCGCGCCAGCACGAACCCCGCCGCCGTCATTGGCATCACCAGCGTCATCCATTGGAACCCGTGTTCTGCAAACGAAAACCAGGGGTAATGCAGGCGGAATACTTCTTCTTTGCCAATGAAACTGATCAGTCCATGTGCCGCCACCGCCAGACACCAGACAAACACAAATATGGGAAGCCCGCGTTTCACCAGCAGGCGGTCCATCGCCCGTCCGGCAAAGAGATAGCCAAACGCATAGGCAAAGGAAAAGCCGGCGGCAATATAACCATAATCCTCCTCCGACCAGCCAAGTTGCGCGCCAATCGGCTTCTTCAGAATTCCAATGATCAGGCGGTCAATGTAGCTGAGGGCGACCAGCGCAAACAGCAGGCCGCAAATCACCCAGCGAAATTCTCCGGACTTTTTCATTTCATAAGATTCAACGAGGAGTTTTTCACACGCACTTGGTTGAGCTGCGGGCCGGATTTATTTTCCACCTGCACGTTTTCAAAATGAATTCCATCCGCGTCCGTCACGAAAACACCTTTTTGCGACGTGATGGAAACATTTTTCAGCAGGATGTCGCGCAGCGGCATTTCCGGCAGGCCTTGCAGCACGATGGCGTTTTGCGCGCCGCGGCAAATCACGTTTTCGATGTGGATGTCGCGGAACTGCGGCGTCGCTTCGGTGACCGGCGGAAAATTGGTTTCAACATTGCCGGCAGTTTCGTCGAGCGGCGATTTACCCCCATAATACAGGTTGAAATTGATGGCGTCGCCGGGAATGTCGGTCATGCGGATGTTGGAGACGAAAATCTTTTCCACCACGCCGCCGCGACCGCGCGTGCTCTTGAAGCGCAGGCCGATGTCCGTGCCCATGAAGGTGCAGTTGTCCACGCGCACATTGCGCACGCCGCCGGACATCTCGCTGCCGATGGTGAAACCGCCGTGCGCGTGATAAACGGTGCAGCCATCGACCAGCACGTCCTCCGTCGGCACGCCGATGCGCCGGCCGGGTGCGTCCTTGCCGGACTTGATGCAGATGCCGTCGTCGCCGGTGTCAAACGTGCAGCCGCGGATCACCGCGCGGCGGCAGGATTCGAGGTCGAGCGCGTCGCTGTTCTGCGCGGTGGGCAGGTTGTGAACCGTTACGTTGAGGATGGAAACGTCCTCGCACAGCACCGGATTCATCGTCCAATTTGGCGGGTTTTGGAACGTCACGCCTTCGAGCAAAACTTTTTTGCAGCCGATGAGCCGCAGCATTTTCGGACGCAGGAATAGATGCGCCGGCTCGTAATCCTCCAACTTGAGGGAATTTTCTTTCCGCAATTCTTCAACGAGCTTTTCGCCGGTCATCACTTCGCGGCTGGGATACCAAGTGTCGCCTTTTTCATTCAGCACGCCGCCGGATTTGACGAGCGCCTTCCAGTCGCTCTCGCTCAACTTGCCTTTTTTCAACGGCCGCCAAGCGTCGCCGCCACCGTCAATGATGCCTGCGCCGGTGATGGCAACATTCTCCAGTTTTTCGCCGGAGATGGGCGACGTGGAATCAATTTCCTTCTCGCCCTTCATGTCAATCACCGTGAGCGGATACAATTTGTAGTCGCGGGAAAATTGGATGAGCGCGCCGCGTTCGAGATGGAGATTGATGTTGCTGCGCAGTTTGATCGGCCCGGTCAGCCAGATGCCGGGCGGAACGATGAGTTCACCGCCGCGCTTTTCCGCGAGAGTGGCGAATGCCTTTTCAAATGCGGCGGTGTTCAGCGTCTTGCCGTCGCCATGGCCTCCAAAATCAGCAAGATTGACGACGTGTTTGGGAATAACGGGCATAGCCGCCTTCGGGAAAAGTGGCGGCGTTTTCGCGTTGGCTGCGAGAATGCTTGCCGCCAGCACAATGGGAAAGATTACAGGTCGGATGGCTTTGAGAAAATTCATGTTTGAAAAATCCTATCACCGGCAAAGGTGAATTACTCTACGATTTTCGGCATAACTCTATGAAATAACTGCGAGGCCCGGTGGTCATGGCGGAGTGATTGTGATTTGCGCGTTGGTGCAGGACAGTTTGTTCACGCCCTCCGGCGTGATGATTTTAGAATCCACCAGCCGGACGTTTTGCGCCTCATAGATGTCGAATGGTTTGTCAGCGGTGATGTTGACCCGTTGCAACAAAACATTGGTGACGGCCATTTCCGGCAGTCCCCAGATCAATCCCGCCCTCCGCCCGGGTTGCGCCGTTGCGGTGATGTTGCTGAAGGTGATGTCGCGATAAATGGGAGTCTTGCCGGTGATCGCGCTGCGGGGATAAGTCGCGGCAATGGCGGGGGTGAGATTATTCAACGCGCGATATTCCCGGTTGGTGGCCATGTAGGAGGCGTAAATTAAAATCGGACACCCCACGTTGGTCATGCGCAGATTCAGGTAGGAAAGCTGATGCACGAAGCCGCCACGATCACGGTCGGTTTTGATGCGAATGCCCTGATCCGTGTTGTTGAACGCGCAATTGATGACCGTGAAATTGGACACGCCCGGCGAAGTATAGCTGCCGATGGAAACGCCGTGACCGTAGCCATAGGTGCAGTTGGTGATCAGAACGTCAGAAGTGCCGCCGCCGCAGGTGTAGTTGTCGTCGCCCACGCTGACGTCGCAGTCCTGGATCAGGATGCGTTTTCCGGTGACGTCGCAGGCGTCCGTGTTGTGGCTGGGGTTGACCGGATCGGTGGAGGCGTTGGCGCGAATCGTGACCCCGCGAACCGTAACATCGGTGGTCTTGCCACTGATGGCGATATGAAACATCGGGGAGTTGGTCAGCAGGACGTTCTTGATGAGCACACGCTCACATGACGAAAACGCAATCATTCTTGGACGTTTCGCGTTCTTCGTCTTGGCGTAAGGCCACCATGGGCTGCCTTGGCCGTCAATCGTGCCCGAACCGCTGATGGCGATGTCGTGCAGCCCTGCCCCGCTGATGAAATTCGCCGGGTCGGTGGTGCCGCCGGGATACCGCCCCAGCGGCAGCATCCGCAACATGCCGCTCACGCGTAGATTGATGTGGCTGGCAAAATGGATCGGGCCGCACAGAAAAACTCCCGTTGGAATCTCGACGATTCCACCGCCGGCTTTGTTGGCGGCATCAATGGCCGCTTGAATGGCTGCGGTGTTTGTCGTTATATCGTCCCCAATCGCGCCATAGTTTGTGACGCTGAAAATTCTGCCCGGTATTTCCGGCAGCGCGGGGGCAACAAACGCTTGAGCTTCGGCAGACGAGGCCAGCGCCAGCAAACCGGTCAAAACTGCGACATGGATGTTTCGCAACATAGGTGGTGTTCTTAATTGATGGTCGAGACCTCTGCAACGTGCGCGAGCGATTGGAGCGCGGACGGCTCGTCCGCGTGTTGTTCGGTTTTAAACTTGCGGACGAGCCGTCCGCCCTCCATTTGCAGAGATTTCATGGTTGAGCCAGATTCCACGCATCGCTCCCGCCCAAAACGGATTCGATGGTGATTCTTTCCGCTTCTGCTTGCGTCAACTGCTTGGTCCATTTGAAGCGAGCTTCTGGGTTCGCGCCCGGCCCAGAACTGTTGTGTTCGGCGAAGCGCGCGGTCAGTTCGTTGGTGGGATTGCGCCAGTTGTTCCAGCCTTCGGGCTTGATGTGGTCGCCCATTTCACAATTCAAGTAAGTCACGCTCGCATACGGACGCCAGGGACGGCCAAGATCGGCTTTCGGCGCGCTGTTGGTGTTGGCGGGTATTCCAACGGCGTCGGTCCACGGTTTTGGATCCGCCGTCAGTTTGCACTTCAAGAAAACAAATCCGAATGGATGATCCTGCGGCGTGTTTGCCGCCGTGATGTGGCCGCCGTTCTTGCTGTGAATTTCGCAATGGTCAAACACCACCGCCGCCGAACCGTAAATGAAATCCACCCGGCCCTCGATGTAGCAATTGGTAAAATACTGCCGCGCATTGTTGACCATCAGCGTGTCCTGCCAGCCGAGCAGCCGGCAATGGTTGAACATCGCGCGGTCGCCGTCCACGCGCAATGCCAGCGCCTGCCCGTGATCGCCGGAAGTGTTTTCCATCGTGAGATTCTCGGCGCGGAAATCATCTGCCAGCACGATGACGCCGGTGCCTTTGAACTTCAGGTTTGTAGCGGCATTCGTCTCGTTCACATTGAGCGGGTAGGTGAGAACGGTGTTCTCCACTTCCTCGCCCACAAAATGCACGTTGCGCTTTGTCTTCGGGACGATGATCTGCCCTTCATACTTGCCGGGTTTCAGAAGGACGACGAAGGGCTTGGTTCCGTTGTCCGGCGCGGCGGCGATGGCGGCCTGCACCGTGGTGTGGGTGCCGGAACCGTCGGCGGATACGACGGCGTCAAACTTGGTTTCCTTCGCCACGGGATTGGCATCGGCCGGATTCGTGCGCAACACCGGCGCGAGTTCTGGCGCGGCCTTGCGCAATTCCTCGACGACCAGACGTGCGAACATGACATGACCTTTCGCATTCAGATGCGTTCCGTCGTATCCGCCCGTGTTCGTGCCACCCACAATCTTCGGCGGACTGAACTCCAGGCATTTCTCCGGCCCGAGTGCTTCGCACAACTCAATGCTGCGCGCCTGCAAGTCCACGAGCGGAACGTGTTTCTCAGCGGCGATCTTGCGGACTTCCTCCGCATAAGGCGCGAGGCTGGATTTGATTTTACCGGGGTGTTCCTTGTCCCACTGCCGGCGCGTGAGCGGCGTGACCAAAACCGGTTTAGCTCCGATGGCCTGCGCCTCTTCGACATAACTCACCATGTTGCTCACAAATGTCGGCATGTCCGTAGAGCGTCCCGGCTTGCCCGGCTCGTTGTTGTGTCCAAATTGGATTAAATAATAATCGCCCTTCAGTGCCAGCGCATTTGTCCAGCGGCCTTCGCGACGGAAGCTTTCTGAACTGCGTCCGCCCTGCGACGTGTTGATGCACTCGGCACCATTGGTAAGAAATTGTTTGAAACCCAGCCCCCAGCCGGCGTTGTCCGTGACGGTCGAATCGCCGACGAGAATGATTTTGATTTTCGCATCTGCCGCCGGGCTTTGGTTTGGTGTGGCTGCCAGAATGATTCCAAAAACGAGAATGACGCCAGGGTGGAATGCTTTGTTGATTTTCATTTTTTATTTGAATTGATTGAGGCTGCTGTCCAAGTAAAAGTTTCGTCCTTTTTCAGCAGCGGATTATTTTTTGCTCTGCCGTAGCGCAGGAAACAGGGGTTCCCCAGCAGTGACTTGACGGTGGCCGACGTCAACTCTCCGTCCTTCCATGCAATATCCACTTCAAATCCGCCACGAGCGCGCAAGCCTTTCACACTGCCGTTGGGCCATGCTTTGGGTAGAGCGGGCAAAAGATCAATAAAACCACGATGCGATTGCAGTAACATTTCCGTGACCGCTGACGTGGCGGCAAAGTTGCCGTCAATCTGAAACGGCGGATGCGCGTCAAACATATTGGGGAAAGTTCCGCCGCCTTGCGAACCGCCCTTTGGCGGTGTGAGCTGGTTGATCAACAGGCTGTAAGCTTTGTCGCCATCACCCACGCGCGCCCAAAGATTTTCCTTCCACGCGAGCGACCAGCCCGTGCCGACCGTGCCGCGCTGGATCAAAGACGTTTTCGCCGCCGCAAAAAGTTTCGGGTCACTGTCCGGAGTGAAGAGTGCGCCGGGGAAAAGCCCGTAGAGATGCGACAAATGCCGGTGGGTGTCTTTCGGGCCGTCCACGTCTTCAAGCCATTCCTGGAGCTGGCCATATTTCCCGATTTGGAACGGCGCGAGACGCTCGCGCGCGGCCAAAACGCTTTTCCGGAAATCAGCATCCACGCCGAGAATCTCGCTCGCTTTGGCCGTTTGGGTGAAAAGATCACGCAGGATGGACAAATCCATCGTCGGCCCGGCGACCAGACCGCCATGTTCGGGCGACATCGAAGGACACGTGACCAGCCACTTGTGCGTCGGCTCTTCCACCAACGTATCGAGGAAAAATTGCGAAGCGCCTTTCAAGATCGGATAAGACTCTTCAAGAAACTTGCGGTCGCCGGTGAATTGATAATGCTCCCACAAGTGCGTCGTGAGCCACGCACCGCCCATCGGCCAGAAACCAACGGCGGAATCAATGGGGGCGGTCGCGCGCCAGATGTCGGTGTTATGGTGCGTAACCCAGCCGTTCGCATGATACATCACGGCGGCGGTCTTCTGCCCGGTCACGGAGATGTCGTGGATCATCTGAAACAGCGGCTCGGCGCACTCGGAAAGATTCGCGGTTTCCGCCGGCCAATAGTTTTCCTCTGTATTGATGTTAATCGTGTATTTGCCGCCCCACGCTGCGGTCAACGCGTCGTTCCAGATTCCCTGCAAGTTCGCCGGCTGCGTGCCGGGACGCGAGGAAGAGATCAAAAGATAGCGGCCAAATTGAAAGTAGAGCGCCACCAGCGTCCGGTCTTTGCCATCGAATTTCTGGATGCGTTCATCGGTCGGCAACGCCGCGCCCGAACCAGCCTCCAGATCGAGCGATACCCGGCGGAAAAGTGATTGGTAATCCTGCAAATGGCGGGACAAAAGTTCCGCGTAGGATTTGGCCGATGCCGCATCGAGATCATGTGCAGCGCGCGCATTCGCGTCCGCGCTCACATCATGGTAATTCACATAGCTCGTGCCGCAGGCGACAAGCAACGTCACCGCATCCGCCTTCGCGACGGTCAGCGCATTGTCAGCCGCAGTCACCGAGCCGCCTTCGCTTTTCGCGCGCACCAGGGATTTGAATTTGATCGCGCCGGGTTTGCCGTTGAACGGGCCGCCGGTGCCCGCCAAGGTCAGCAGATTATTCTCCACAGAAATTTTTGCGTCCCGGAAAGGCGTCGACCAACTGGCGGCGAAATTGATGCTGCCTGGCTTGTCCGCTGTGAGTCGAACCACCACCACTTGATCCGGTGCGGTGGCAAAAACCTCGCGAGTGTAAGTGACACCATCGCGCTTGAACGTCGTCGTCGCCACCGCGCGATCAAGATCGAGCGAGCGGCGATAATCCGTCACCGGCGATGCGCTGTCGGAAAAATCCAGCAAAAGATTTCCGAGCGTTTGGTAGTTCGCCTGCGTCTTGGGCAGACCCATGGCCGATTTTTCAATAACATCCTCCGCCTCTTTTTGTTTGCCCGCAAAAATAAGCTCACGCGCCGTCTTGATCGCTTCCGGTGCAGCGGGATTGGCCGGATCATACGGAGCACCAGTCCAGATGGTGTCTTCGTTGAGCTGGATTCGTTCGCGATCCACGCCGCCAAAAACCGTTCCCCCGAGCCGGCCATTTCCAAACGGAAGCGACTCCAGCCATTCACGCGCCGGGCGCGGATACCAGAGCATAAGCGCATTGGCCGGGGCGCTGACATCAGCTTTGATTTCAGCCGGCACGACGAGCGCGACGTTGCCGGTGGATGATTCGATTTTCCGGCCACTGTCCGGTTTTAGCTGCCATGCTCCGATCAGCCCGGATAATTTGCCCGGCATGGAATCCAGTTGCGCTACTTCATCCAATTTCAACGCACGATTGTAAACAGCAAGAAAGCTGATTAAACCGACAAAGTGATGTTCTCCCTTCGCATCCGCACCGACGCGCAACGGGGCGGCAGAGCCAATCATGACGAATCTGTCTCGGGAACTATCGGGCCAGCTGGCGGCGAGCTTTCCATCCAGATAAATCGCGACGGTTTTATCCCGTGAATTAAAAGCCGCGACAACATGCGTCGTTTTGTCGGTGGCAAGTTTGGCTTCGGTTTGAATCGGCATTGGCGCGCTGGTGACCAGTCGCAAAGAAGCATCCGCTCCGACTTCGAGCCGAATCCCTTGCTTCGTGCCCGGCCCAAGTTTATCCACAATCCCCGCACCTTCCGGACAGTTCGTCGCCGGTTGCAGCCAAAGCTCGACGCTAAGGTTCTGCGAAAGATTCAGGTCGGCAAAATCCGCGTCATAAATCTGGGATGTGGCGTTGAATGACAGCCCATCGCCCGGCGTTGCGGCATTGGCCGTGGCAACCGTGAACGCGAAAGCTAATCCAACTGTTCTACTCAATATATTGGCAAAGTAATATTTCATCGTGAATAAAAGTAAATAATTACGGATATTCCAGTCGGAGAAAGACTGATCCATTGGCAGGATCAATAACTATGTTGGTCTGAAAGACATTGGCAGTGTTCGGCACGGTGAACCAATTTGTCCCAAGCCCCTGGTTCAAAGCATTCGTCTGAACCTGCAACCGCCAACCGAGATGATCCTGCGGCCACGAAAGCTGCATTTGACCGCTGGAAACTTGCGCGACGATGTTCGTCGGCTGGTTGGATGGCAGCGGAACAGCGGTGACCTCAACCGAATTTGAACTTTCACCGCCTGCGCCGGTCGCGCTGACGACATAAAAATAATTCGCCGCGTTCGTCACGTTCGCATCGGCGTAATTTGTCGCCGTCAACCCACTGAAAATCGCGGGATAATTTCCACTGACAGTGCCGCGTTTTAAATTATAGCTCGTCACGCCGGTGACAGCATTCCATTTCAAATTGATTTGCAAGTTGGTTGCCGTCGCAATGAGATTCGTCGGCGCGAGAAGTGTCACCGCCAAGTTGAGTTGTTTGGAAGCGTTGGTGCTTAACATATAATTGTAACCCGGCGGAACATTGCCAAGTGTCGGCAAACTTCCGCTTGCGGTTCCGGTCCAGGTCATCAGCGTGTAAGTGCCGTTGGTAAAGTCATTGCCGGCAGAGATATTATTGGTTCCGCCAAAAAGTAAGTTGCCTTTGACGACCACCGTCGCCGCGTTGGTGCCGAGGAAGTAATTAAAGCTGTTCGAGGGAGTCATCGCCAAGTTGTTGCTGATGGTGAACGTGCTGGAACCCAACGTCACCGATGAGTTCAAGGCAATCGCATTTGTGTTTTTCAATGTCATTAGAGCATTGTAAAAGGTGAAGGCATTGGCGATGGAATTGGTCGTGAGGCCGTCCAGCGTGACGACGCCCGCCGATGGCGTGGAATTGGAGAAAGTCACACTGGCGTCGTAAAATGAATACTGGCTCACGCCGGCGGGAACACAGTGAGTGGAATCAATTATCTGCACGTTTTTCGCATCATAAATGCCAAAAGTTTTCGAGCCAGTCAGATGCACGTTCACCAGCGTGACATTGCTGATGGAACTTTCCGGCAATCCCCAAATCAAACCAGCAGCGCGGGTGGATTGGGCATTGCCGGTAATATTGCTGCTGCTGATGTCGCGATAATAGGGAGTCGTGGAGCCGATCGGAGCCGCTTGAAGCGCCGCGGCTGCCGCCGGCGTAACGCTGTCCAGCCCCGGTATGGTTTTGTTGGTGTATTCGCAGTAGATCTGGAGCGGATGCATCACATTCGTCATCGTGAGATTGTAGTAACTGATGTTGTGGACGAAGCCGCCGCGGTCGCGGTCGGTCTTGATGCGGATGCCTTGGTCCGTGTTGCTGAACGTGCAGTTGATGACCATGTAGTTTGAAACGCTTGGTGACGTGTAACTGCCGATGGAAACGCCGTGACCGTAACCGTAAATGTTGTTTGATATGACCACGTTTGCCGTCCCACCGCCACAGGTAAAGTTGTCATCGCCGACGCTGACATTGTTAAATTGCACCAGCGTATTCGTTCCCCCGACGTCACAGGCATCGGTGTTGTGGCTGGGATCTGTGGGATCGCCGGATGAAGGGGCTCGCTCGGTAACGTATTGAACGACCGTATTGCCCCCGTAACTAATGCCAATGTGGGTGGCTGGAGAATTGGAAAGCGTAACATTCTGAATCAATTTGCGGTTGCAACCGATAAATGAAACCATGGTCGGCCGCGCGGCACCGTTTGTATAAGCCCACGGCCACCACGATGAACCCTGTCCGTCAATCGCTCCGAAACCGCTGATTTCGATATTAGTGAAGTTGTTGCCTTGAATAAAATTGGCCGCCACCATGAAGTAAACCGTGCCTGTGGTGCCGTTTGTATACCACGTCATCGGGTATTGTCCAAACGGGAGCATCCGCAAAACCGCACCCGCATCAATTTGCAAGTTCACGTTGTTTTTCAGCGTCAATGGCCCACTCAAGTAAATGCCCGTCGCCGGAATTTCCACCGTGCCGCCATATAAGCCGTTGGTGACCCCGCCCAGCGCCGCAGCGTTGATGGCGTTTTGAATCGCCGTCGTGTTTGTTATTTCTCCATCACCGACGGCGCCGTAGTTCGTGACATTGACGATGTTGTTTGTGTTGATTTGCGGAAGCGGAATGCCTGCCCACATTGTGCAGTCACTCAAGATCAATGACAAAAATACAACCCGCCGAACTAGGTTTCGACCTGGGCATTGAGACGAATGAAGCCAGCGGATCATGAAAATATGGTGTGAAATCAAGGGTAAATGAGCCGGAAAAAGGTCGTCCCGGGCAATGGGTTGATGACAATGTTGGTTTGATAGACGTTTGTAGAGTTAGGCCAGTCTATCCAATTAGTTCCAAGACCTTGGCTCATGGCATTTGTTTGATATTGCAATCGCCAGCCAAGGTGATCCGCAGGCCAGGAGAGTTGAAGTGCGTTTCCCGTTATTCCAGTCACTATATTTGTCGGCGTAGTATTTACTGGAATGACGACTGAAAGCAGGGCATTGCTGCTGACAAGGACGCCCGCGCTGTTGGAAACGATGACCGAGTAAGTCCCCGCGTCTCCGGCCTGCGCGTTGGTGATGGTCAACGTCGCATTTGTCGCATTCGAAAAGTTGGTGCCATTTTTCAACCATTGGAATGATGGACTTGGCAGTCCAGTTGCCGCAGTTGCAAACGTTGCCGTTGCTCCGTTGCTGATGGTCTGGCTCGCCGGTTGCGTGGTGATGGTGGGGATGACCGTCGGCATCCAGCCGTTCAAATTGAAATACGAATTTCCGAAGATAGCCGAGAGCGTGTAGTTGTTCGTATCCACTGTGACTGCCACACGATTATTAGTTCCACCGGAGCCATAGAGAAGCGCGTTGGTGGGATTTAGCGACGGATTGTTCGCGTAGTCTGGGTCAATGGTGTTGAGCCAATACGCACCAGCAGCCTGACGTTGCGCCGGAGTCACACTGCCTCCGCCGATGAGCGTCGTTCCACTTTCACGCGTGCGGCACGTTGTTTCCGTATCGCCCGGAGGCCATTCAAGCCAGCCTTTGGTTGAGATCTGACTGTCAACCACGCAGTTAATAATCGCCGTGGCTCCATCCTGCCGCCACGGGCGCATGAACGTCGTCGTGCCAACACCAACATCGTAAGGATAACCATTCGCGATCAGCGCACGCGGGAAGGTGCAGTTGAGGAAAACCATCCCATAGGGTGAAGCCAAGTCTGTATTCGGTGCCGTGCAAGGGCCGCCCGAAGAACGGATTTCCACAATATTGCACTGGTCAAACACCGACAAGGCGGCACCGTAAATGTAATCCACGCTGCCCCAGATTTCGCAGTGATTGAAATAAGTGATGCCGCTGATGGTGTAGAGTGTGTCTTGCCCACCTTTGATAAGAAGGTTATCGAAGATGAGGCGGTTGCCCGTGGTTTGCACGGTTTGGATCGGCCCGGCAAAAACCACACCGTTGTTGGTGAAATAAACCTGGTTATCAACCGTCAAGTTGCGGACGTAAATGTCCGAGCTTTCCAACCGCAACGTGCCAGCACCGTTGGCGCTGGAATATGCCGGATAGAGATAAATGAACTGCACGTCCTGCCGGTTTGTGCCCCCGCCGATGATTTGCACGTTGTTCCGGCTCTGGGCAAAAATGGTGAAGTCCCGATACTTTCCCGGCTGCACCGTGATGGTGCGCTTGAGCGTGTTGTTCTGCGGAATCCAATCTGACGCGCACTGCAACGTGGCGAAGTCACCCGCGCCATCCAGTCCGACAGTAATATTGGTTGGTCCAGTGGACGCCGTGGGTGTGGCTGGCCCGGCGGACTTGGTTGAGAACCGCCACGCGTTCGTGCCCGTGATCGCCGGGAACGAGGCGTTGGCGGTGTCGCGGAACAGACCGGCGTCAGCATTGACGTAGTAAGTCTTGTTATAGGCGAAGCGGTTGGTGAGAGTGATCCACGCTTCGTTGCCGTAAATCGCAACCGGCTGGTAGAAGAAACTAGAACCCTGCACCGAGCGGATGAAGGCGTTGGTGATCGTCGCGGAGAACATGCTGTAGGTTTGGAACAAGCTCGTGTCTATCGTGGCGAATAGAGAATCGTTCGCCGCATCGCGGACATACAATTTCCCGGAGCCAATGATTGGCGTGCTGGAAAAAATAATCCGCAACTGCTGGTCGGGACTGATGTTCACCGCGCCATTCGTCGGCAGGAAAGTGCCGGTCATAGTTGACAAAACCGTCAATTTCGCATTGCTGCTGGTCACGTTCCCGACGCTGTTGCTGACCGTCACTGAGAAGACCGCGCTATTGTCCGCACCTTGGGCATTGGAAACAGAGTATGACGGGTCGGTGGCGTTCGCAATTGGGCTGCCATTCCGATTCCATTGGTAGGAGACCGCAGGCATACCGCTGGCAGTGACGCTAAAGGTTGCAGAATTGCCGACAGCCACCGTGATATTTGTAGGCTGTTGCGAAATCGACGGCGGAACCAAAACGTATAATGTCGCGCTGTTCGTGGCCATGCCCGCGATGTTGCTCGCCACGAGCGAGTAAACAAAGCCATTTTGCGAATATTGGGCGTTTGTAATTGTCAGCGATGAATCGGTCGATCCGGGAATGTTTGCCCCGTTCAGCCGCCATTGCAAAGTCGGCACCGGCAAACCGGAGGCAGACGTTGTGAAGGTGGCGTTGTTGGATTGCACAACGGTTTGATCCGTCGGCCCAACGATGCTGGGGGCAACGTTGCCGGAGGAAACCGTCAGCGTTGTGATGTTCGTCACCATGCCGGCGGAATTGGTGGCGACCAAAGAATAATTGCCCGAGTCCGCCGCCTGCGCATTGTTGATGACCAGCGTGCTGGTCGCGCTGCCGGAAATCGTCGAGCCATTGCCGGTCGCACCATCGGACAAATTGGTTCCTTTCAATTGCCACCTCGTCGCCGGCGTCGGCACGCCCGAAACCGTCGCTGGCATTGTCACGGTTGAACCGGTAGAAACCGCCTGATTGTTCAAACTCGTTATACTCGGGGTAACAATGACCGTCAACGTCATGCTGTTTGTCACCACACTAACATAATTGCTCGCGACCGGCGAATGGGCCGTGTTGTTCTGCGCATATTGGACATAGTTCAGCGTGAGCGAGGCATTGGTTTGACCCGTGATGGCCATACTGTTTGAGCGCCATTGATACGACGGAATTGGAATGCCAGTAATGGTCGGACTCAACGTGGCCGTTGCGGCGGCGATGACCGTTTGATTGGTCAACCCGGTGATGACTGGAGCGGCGAGGCGTTGCAACTGAAAGCCATTGAGATAATTCACTACTGTGAATGTGAATGTTCCCGAACTGTCCGCAGTTCCGTTAAGCACAACGTAGTTGAAGCCCCGGCCATACATATAGATGTTGCGGAAATTGCTGGAATCACCCGTTTGACTCGTTGAGGCTAAACTGCCTCCGTTGCCAGCCACCAAGGTGATGGTGTCGGTCTGATTGTCAACATTGCCATGCGAGTAGGCGTAAAGACCATACGGCTGGTTTACAGCCAAGCCCGTCACCGTCAACGTATAGGTGGCACCGTAGGTGTAGGCGCTCATCAAAGCTGACGGATTGGGACTCCCGGTAGTCGTGTCGTTATAGATGTGAACGGTCCCGCTTGAGGCGAACGCGATGGCAACGCCGGACACCACATTGGTTTGCGAGTCGTATACCGTGCTCAAGGTGCCGGCGGCTGAAATCGAATTCCATCTCGCACCTGAATCCGGTGCGGCCGCAGTGCCACTGTAGACCGTGCCACTGCTCATCATATCCACATTGATGGTCTGGACATCTTGAGTAATGGCTGGAAAGCCCATTGAGAAAAGCAACGCACCAGCAATCGAACAAAGGAGTCTATTAATCATTAACTTTATACTATTCTTTGAGCTTCAGATTTGAACATTTTGTGACTGCCATGATTTTCGAGGGGTAAATGTCTGGTGCAGCTGCTAAACGCGGCCATGCTGTTTCCGGCCATGCTTAAGGCTGCGTCTACTTTTGCCATTCAATTGAGTCCTGGTGCAAACGACTATTGCTGTTTCCTGGATTTCACCTCACCCACGCTCCGGAAACATCCATTTTGACGAAACACGCGGCCTCCCCCTTCAGCGAAGCCGCGCGTTCGTTTATCCCACTTGATGGGGATCAGTGATTGTTTGTCGTGCTCAGGATATAGAACTGACGGTCTAAAACCGGAGTCACGGCGTTGGTCACAGTGGCGGTGAAACTGCTGCTGCCAGCCGCCACATTCGTCCAGAGCGGCGTCCATATGTTTCTAGTCGACGCCACGTTGGTGCTGTTCAACAGATAGAACGTCCCCGCTCCAGTATTCGTCACTGAGATCGTCAGGTTTGTTCCGGAAACCACCGGGCTGCCAGTGAATTTCAGGGCTATCACTGCCGACGGCGCTGCCACAACCGTCACGCTGACATTGAGGGTGATCGAATTGTAGTCGGTAGTGTCGGTCGGGGTAAATGTCACCAATTGGCTTGCCGTGCCCACAACCGGTGTCGCAGACGGCGTGGTAAAGGCAAAGGTGCCAGTCACCACGTTCGTGCTGAACGCATTGGTGACCACACCGCCGGTCAAGATCGAAAGACTCAACGTATTGCCGTTGGTAATCGTCGAGGCCGTCGGCGCTGTCTTCAAAACTGGCGTCTGCTTATTGACCGTCACGTTGATAGAAGAGGTGATTGAATTGTAGCCATTAGTGTCGGTCGGCTTGAATGTCACCGACTCGCTCGGCGTGCCCACACTCGTCGGCACCGTAGCTGGCGTTGTGAAGACGAAAGTGCCGGCCACGGCCACACCCACCGCGTTGGTGACAGCGCCGCCGCTCACAACTGAATTGCTTAATGCCTGACCATAGGTAATCGCCGTGGCTGTCGGCGCGGTTTGTAGTATTGGCACACGGCTGAGAACGCTCGCCACCGTTATTTTACCGTCGGTAGCAACCGTGTTGTTCCAGGTGTAAGTCACATTGTTCACAGTATCATTCGTCTGCGGCGCAAAACTTGTGAAACCGGCAGTCGCACCTCCAAACAATTGGAACACATCACCCAAATGGAGTGCTGGACCGACATTGGACACGCTAAGCGTGGCGCCGCTGAAGGTAATGGAACCACCAGATGCGAACTGGCTAAAGTTGCTCGGCGTATTAGTGCGGTTCAGGTTTGGCCGGTAGATGCCGTTGACCGTGGCATTGCCAGAAACGGTAAGCGTTCCCATGGGAAGCCCCGGAGCAACTGCTGAACCAGCGGAAGCAACGACGGTGCCGCTGACTGTGCCGCTGCCTCCCAACGTTTGACCGCTGTTAAGAGTCAATGTGCCTCCCGCAGCCGTGACATCATAGAAAGCACCACTGCCAGCGATGATTTGGGATGCCTTTCCGAATAAACCTGAACCGGACATCGCCAGGGTGCCCGCATTGACGGTGACCGCGCCCGTGTTCGTGTTGACCCCGGTGATAGTCAGAGTGCCAGCGCCGACTTTGGTCAACCCAAGCGATGCGGTGCTACCGTCCGAGAAGGTTCCATCAAACTCATGGCTGTTGCCATCACTTCCAACCGTCAGCGTCGCGGCGTTGGTCGTATTCATATTGCGAACCCTCGGACCTTCGATCAACAGAACATTGCAGGAATTAACGCTGGCCAGATTCGACATCGTGAGGTTGTTGCCAAACAGGCTCAGATCGCCACCTGAGTCCAAAGTCAGCGGCCCGGTGCTGATCGCATTACTGTTCGCCGCTTGTATCGAACCCGCGGTAATCAACGTTGAGGCATAGGCTTGGGGCAAACCATTTGTTGGCCCCATTACCAATACATACGAGTTAGTGTTTCCCCAGATTTCAAGCTGATAGGGACCGGAAATGACGCTCTGAATTATGCCACCGTTGATTGATCCACCGATTCGGGAATCAGCCAGAAGATTGATCGGGCCATTGACTGTGCATCCAAAAATTGACATGGCACCCGTGGGTCTGGTTACGCCTATCCACCCATTTCCAGCAATGTTGAATGTGTTGTTATAGGCAGTGCCCGAACGATCGAGCCACGCCTGAGTATTGGCTGGAACATTCACGGTGCTGCTATTGCCGAAGGCATAACCGGCGTTGTTGTCGCTGGCATGGAGACGGGTATATCCCTGAATATTAATTGTTCCATTGAAATTGCTGTTGACGACAAGACTTGCCGCCGTAGCATAAGTGGCACCGGCTGCATCATCAATATTAATGATTCCGCTGCCGACAAATCCATTAAGTATGTTGATAGTTGTGCTTAGCGAAGAAGCACCAGAGCTATAGCTGAGCGTCCCGGTCGGGGCAACCGTCACGGTGCCGGTTAGATTGCCATTGACCCCAGATCCGTTACCGATAGACAGTGTCGCTCCATTGCTAACAATAGTGCCACCGGTGAAATTATTACCATTGTTAACAATGGTCAGTGTTGCCGAGCCGCCAACCGCCAATGAAGAAACCCCGGTGAGCTTGTTTGGCCCGGTAAAGGTGTAGCTTTGGGTTCCAACTACCGAAATCAATGTCGAGGTCACGTTGTTTGATATCGTCACTGTTTGGTAGGATGAACTGTCATCGAAGGTGGTATTGTCGCCGGCCGCAAATGATGTTGGAGAGCCGCCGAGGGTAAATTCTTGATCTGTCGTGTAGTCCCAAGCACTAAATGGATTGTTACCTGCCCAGATCAAATTGCGGGGCTGTGTCACGGTCAGCGACACAGGCGGGGCCGATGTGGCGGAAGTGCCGCAGGGAGTCTGAGCAATGACAGTATATCCGTTGAGCGATATGGCAGCGTCGCCAGGCCCAGCCGCAGCGATGTTCAAGGTTGCAGCTTGCGCTCCGGAAATATTGGCATTGTTGGTCAGGGGGACTCCGTTTTTATACCATTGATAACTCAAGGCTGCCCCAATGGCCGTCACAGAAAACGAAGCTGGAAGATTGCTGACAATGGTTACAGAGACTGGTTGGGTCCCAATGGTTACACCTGCCGCAAAAACACTGGCGCTTCCATACATCGGCCCCTTGCTGGCAGTGACCGTGTTACTGGCAATGACCATATATGTCGCAGGAACAGTCTGGGTGCCAAAATCGAGCGCCGCCCCGGTGCCGGCCAAAGACTGTCCACTGTATATTCCGTTGGTATAAAGCAAATAGGCGTTGGTCGTCACCGATCCGTTCAAAGTAACGTCCACTCCACCCGAGCAAGGGTTGCCACTGGAACCAACAACAAAATAGGGGCCGGCTTGATTGGTGCTGGTAAACGTTATCAAAATTTGGTTGACGTCGTTTGTGGTTATTGGGTTTCCTGTGCCCGCGCGCTCACCGCCGATACAAAGCGCGTCAAAATTGGTAGTCAGGATATTTGCGCCGGATGCGATGGCATTATTGGTGGCCAAAACAGCACCACCGGTTCCAGCCCCGGCATAAAGAGTGTTGGTCATATAAAGACTGCCATTCGTTCCCAAAGTAATCTTATAATCAACAGTGTATTGGTTTCCAACGGTCAAGGGGGCGATTGTGTTTGCATTCTGGCCAAGATTAACAGCATTGGCAAAGATACCCTGCTGGACCAATGCTTGATTCTGATTATTGCCCTGGTTTTGCGCCGGTCGGCTGTAGGTGACAGAATTAGCCGATCCGGCTGGATTATATGCAATATTTGCACGGTAACCGACCCAATTCTGGACACCACCCGTTGCAGCGGTGGTCGTCGTTGAAACCAAGCCAGTATTAAAAAGATTTGTATAAGGAGCAGAGCCACCGGATTTGAACAGACCAAGCGCCAAAGATGAGGAGTTGCCTGCAACGCCATTAAAAATATTAGTTGTGTCCGTGAAAATATATTGAACGTCAATGGTATCTCCCGGATAGGCCAAAGTGACTTGATTTGTCGTGAAAATCGCTTGCCCATCGATATAAGCAGCGGATGTCGCCACCATTCCAACACCCAAGTGTCCGGGTGCAGTCGCGATCCCAACCGCAGCAAGCGACGAAATGCCTTTTCCGGAGGCAAAGTCATAGCTGATGGAGGAAGCGGTAAAGGTGCCCCCGGGAGTGCTGGTTAGGCCGACCGTGCTGCTTCCGAAGGTGTCATTGAATACCGTTTGCTGCGCCAGCGCAACCAGGGGGACACCCAGCGCTAGGAGAGCGCACATTAATAGGCGTTTTATAAATAACCTTGTCTGGTGGATGGTAAAGGTATCAATTATTTTCGTTTTCATTTAGTTTGGGGTTTGTTTGAGTTGCAGTTCGTCAAGTGTCATCAGCAAATTCATTAAGCCTGTCGTGCTATGGGCCTGTTTCGTGGGATCCAAGCCATGCAATGTCTGCGTTTCCAAGTGTACTCTCAGGGGTCACAGCTGTTTTAAACCAACCAGTCAGCCATTTGTGGGTTTCGACGTGTCCATCTCCATACGAAAATACTGTTATCGAGCCGCCATGCGCGATCTGCGGCACATCGCGGACCGCCCATCCGGGACCTTGAGACCAAAAAAAACCATCGTTCAGGGCATCGGACCGCTCTTCAGTAATAACAAAACAATCCGTCGGTTTGAGTTGTATAAAGCTGGTATCTTTCGGATATATCTCTTTGCCGCTGGTCGCCAAGGAATAACTGATGCCACTAATTCCGTCGTTGGCCATGTGCGGTGCCACATAGCCATTCATCGAATAGGAGCGCACCCGTGAGTCGGTTTGCCCAACCCCTACCGACTTATCCGCAGGGCAATGATAAACGCCTGCGTTTATGGTATAACGTCCTAAGGATCCAAAATCCAAAAACGCGGAACCGACCAATTTGACAGTGTTTGTGTTGTCCGACCCGCCATTGCCTGGAGTTGGGTTATTCGGACCCGCCACACCATTCATTTGCCCCGCAACCCACGCCGGCCGGTTGGCGACCTCGCCGACTGCCGGACTCCCTTCGCCGGAGGGATTCGGAGCCAGGAAACTGTTAAAATCACCCGCATACAATAAATCCGCCAAGCCAAGCTGCCGTAAATTATTTAAACAGCCCGAGGTTTGGGCTTTTATTTTGGCTTTCGCCAACGCCGGCAACAGCATCGCCGCCAAAATGGCGATGATGGCGATGACCACCAACAGTTCGATCAAGGTGAAAGCTTCTTTGCGTCCAGCGACGCGATGTTTTGCGGTCTTCATAGATTGAGAATGGTCAAAATTAACATGAGCTGGAAAACTGTCGCTACCGAGTTTCGGCGAAAAAGTGTGAATTTCCTGCGGCGGCCTTGGAAACAGCTTGAAAGGACTTGCCAACCCGGAAACAAAAGCTGCAAAGTCAAAAGATGCGCACCAAATCCCCGCGCGTCCTGCTGGCGCTCGGCTGGTATGATTACCGGCAGCATCGTGGCATTGAAAAATATGCGCAGGAACACGGCTGGCATCTCTGTTCGGATGTCACCCGCGAAAAAGTCATCCCATGGGGCTGGGAAGGCGACGGCATTCTCGCGTGGCTGGGCACCGGCGACGACCTGGCGGAATTCGTGGCGCATGCCCGAAAGCCGACGGTGGATTTCAGCTTCCGCCGGCCGCAACTGAAGTTTCCCCGAGTCCTAGTGGATCATGCGGCGTGTGCGCGGCTGGTGGCGGAACATTTTCTCACGCGTGGACTGAAGGATTTCGTTTTTTACAGCGACCGGGACAACTGGGCGTTCGAGGAGAACGGCTCCGCCTTCGTTCGGGCCTTGAGTGATGCCGGTCACCCCTGCAACTGGCTGCGCTGGCATCGTTCCCCCGCCCACGACACCGGCCATTTTCAGTGGAAACAAAAGCGCGACTGGCTGGCGTCGGAACTGAAGCGGTCGCCCAAACCGCTCGGAGTTTATGCCGCCACGGACGATCACGCGCTCGAAGTGCTGGAGACGTGCGAGCGCATGGACATTTCCGTGCCCGATCAAGTCAGTCTCATCGGTATGAATAATTCCTTGCTCGCCGTGGAGGCGATGCACACGCCGATTTCCAGCGTAGAACCGAATCTCGAACTCGTCGGTTATCGCGGCGCAGAAATCCTCGATCAACTGATGCGCGGAAAAAAAGTGCCCGCCGAGCCTGTCCGCATCCCGCCGCTGGGATTGATTGCACGCAAGAGCAGTGATTTGGTGGCCATCAATCACCCCGGTGTGGCCCGCAGCCTGCGCTTCATGTGGGACCACTGCCACGAACCCATCGGCGTGAATGAATTGGCCAAGGCGGCCTCCATGTCTGTGCGTAGCTTCCATCAGGCTTTTGTTGACAATGTCGGACGCCCACCGGGACATGAGCTGCAACGCATCCGTATTGAACGCGCGAAAAAACTGCTTACAGAATCGAAAGAAAAAATTGAAGTCATTGCGCGATTGTGCGGCTATCAAAGCGGCAATAGTTTTTGGGTGGCGTTCAAACAGGCGACTGGCATGTCGCCAAAAAAATACCAAATACAATCCAAAACCCCGGTCGCTTCCGACAACCATCCCTCTTGAAAGTGGTTGAAAATATGGCTGGATTATGCTGATCCAGGTTGGATCGCCAATAAAATCAGGCGTATGGGAGTTTAATGGCGGCAGGGAATTCCCGTTTTTCCAGTGGCTTTCGATCAGAATACGACAAGGATCATGTGGTTCGCCGCGCTCGCGCATGTTAATCTGTTTGACCAACATTTCGACCGCAATCCGACCGATTGCTTCGGGGCACTGATCAATGCCCGCATCTACTACTGGGATTTCCAACACGATGGTTCCTGGCTTTTTCCTCTTCATTGCTTCGGAATGAGTTTGAAAAACATGTTTCGGGTGTTCAAAAAATTCCTTTCAACTCTTTCTGGCCGCGCGGCCACCGGAATTTTTAGCCGTCATTTCCCGATGCAAAAAGTGCTGAAGGTGGCGTGGAGCAAATCTTCCGTGACGGTCCGGCCCACGATCTCGCCAACGGCGTTGGCCGCGATCCGTAAATCCATCGCCACCAGTTCCAGCGTGGCGTCGGCCCGCAGCGCGTCCGCCGCCTGGCGCGCGGCGGCGCGGGCGCGCTTCAGCGCGTCCTGATGTCGCGCGTTGATGGCCACCTGCAGCATTTCGGCCTTGATTTCGCCCGCCCAGACGAGCGCTTTGATGGCGTCTTTCAACGCCTCAATCCCCTGCCCGCTCACGCAGGAAATATTCATGACGTTTGTCGCGGCGGGGCGCATCACTCCGTGCGCGCCGTCGGCGGATAGAGGACTCCCCGCCCGGCCAAGCGATTCCAGCTTCACCGGCAAATCGGTTTTGTTACGGACGAGGAGTCATTTTTTTCCGGCGAACTCGGTCAGATAAATATCGTCCGCGCTCGTCAGCGGCTCGCTGGCGTCGAGAACGTGCAGAATTAATTCCGCCTGCGCGAGTGATTCGCGGCTGCGGCGGATGCCTTCAAGTTCAATGCCATCGCGCGCCTCGCGCAGGCGGCAGTGTCAATGAAGATGACGGGCAGGCCGCGAATGTTCGCCGTTTCCTCAATCGTGTCGCGGGTGGTACCGGCAATCGGCGAGACAATGGCGCGGTCGCGGCCCAGCAGTTGATTGAGCAAACTGGATTTGCCCGCGTTGGGCCGGCCAACAATTGCCGCCCGGATGCCGCGATGAAGAATTTGGCCTTCATTGGCCGTGCGCAACAATTCGGCCATGAACGCGACTCCGTTTTCCAATCGCTGCAATAATTTTTCTTTCGTGTCCGGCGAAAGGTCTTCGTCGGGAAAGTCAAGGTGCGCCTCGACGTGCGCGAGCGTGAGCATCAGATCGTCGCGGAGGAGGTTGATGCGCTGCGACAGTTTCCCGGCCAACTGCTCGTTGGCGGCGGCGAAAGGAGGACTGCAAACCTTCGTCATCGGTGAAGACAAGGACGAC
>OCZT010001267.1_pt1 | contig 26099 bp, 24 predicted proteins | sample 1539031 | NCBI WGS metagenome assembly OCZT01 (sample SAMEA3539308, study PRJEB22396) | soil metagenome | biome: tundra; feature: field; material: soil | place: USA | collected 2010-05 | depth 0.15 m | reverse complement strand
AGATCAGGAAGTGCTGCATGGTGCAATTCCCAGCGCTTGGGCTCGAAATTCCCGAAGACCATCCTGACCGAAGTAGATATATTTCTATCAAATCACGCAAAAGCCAGATGAATGCCGCTGATTTGGCAGAAATTACTCTGATGGGCAGAGGAGACATCCTATTCCTTTACTCGGATGGTGTTTACGACGGTAGTGATGAAGTGGAAAGAAGAGAGTTCGAACGAATCATTCGAGAACATAAAAAGGAGCCGGCAAAGGATATCTGTAACGCGATCCTCGAGCGTGCAATTGGAAATGATGAGCTTCTCAGACTGAGCGGGGAGGCTGACCGCATCGACGACAAGACGGTATTTATCGTCAAGAGTACGTAGAGATTTGTCGCTACGGGATCTTTCTCGTGCCCAAAGTTCCTTTTCCCGAGTCCGGTCAGAGAGTGTCTTTCCATCTCGCGAAGCGCCCAGTTGCTGTGGATCATAGGGTATAGCAGGCTTGGAAAACGTCAGCCGTTCGGAAAGACCATTTTCTGCGGATCGACGGCGTCATCGAAGGTCTTTTCGTCGATCAAGCCAGTTGAAAGCGCCGCCTTCTTCAGCGTCGTCTCCTCTTCCAGCGCCTTGTAAGCGATCTTCGATGCCTCGTCGTAGCCAACCACGGGGCATAGTGCTGTCACAAGCATCAGTGAGTTCTGAACAAATTGCGCGATTCGCCTTTCATTCAGGGACGTCCCCTCGACCGAGAAGACCCGAAACTTCTCGCACCCGTCAGCGAGAAGGCGTGCGGAGTGAAGAAAGTTATTGATGACGAGCGGTCGCATCGTATTCAGTTCAAAGTTGCCCTGCGACCCGGCGAACGCTACGGCCGAATCATTTCCGATGACCTGGATCGAGATCATGATGATGGCCTCACACTGTGTCGGGTTCACTTTGCCGGGCATGATCGAAGACCCGGGCTCGTTGGCGGGCAATATCAACTCACCAAGTCCGCAGCGCGGTCCAGATGCCAGCCAGCGCATATCGTTGGCAATCTTCGTCAGCACGACGGCAAGCGAGCGGAGCGCAGCATGCGCGTTCACCATGGCGTCAACAGAACTCTGTGCAGCGAACTTATTCGGTGCGGTTACGAAGGGCAGCCCGGTCAACTCCGCAATCTTTGCTGCGATTCCTTCGGCGAAGCGAGGAGGAGCATTCAGTCCGGTGCCCACTGCGGTACCGCCAGCTGCCAACTGATAGATGCCAGTAAGGGAATTGTCGATCAACCGAATGACATCGCGAAGCTGGACAGCATAGCCTGACCATTCCTGGCCGACGGTGAGCGGCACAGCATCTTCAAGATGCGTTCTGCCGATCTTGACGACGTGATGCCACTTATTTGCTTTATCCTCGATCGCCGCGGCCAAGGCTTCTAGTCGGGGCAGAAGATATTTCTTAATTGCAAGCGCACTAGCGATGTGCATCGCCGATGGAAACGTATCATTCGAGGACTGCGACATGTTGACATGATCGTTCGGATGGATCGGAGTTTTGCTTCCCACGTCTCCACCAAGCAGTTGAATTGCGCGGTTAGCGATCACTTCGTTGACGTTCATATTCGTCTGTGTTCCCGATCCGGCCTGCCATACAAACAGAGGGAACTCGCTATCCAAGTGACCCGCTATCACTTCGTCGGCGGCAGCGGAGATAGCATTTGCCCGCCACAGCTCGAGGAGTCCAGCCGCTGCATTCACATGCGCCGCGGCCTTCTTCACGTATCCATAAGCGTGAAATACCTGCTTTGGTAGACGGTCATCGCCGATGGCAAAGTGGATGAGCGCACGCTCGGTCTGCGCTCCCCAGTAGTGATTTGCCGGAACGTCGATATCGCCCATCGAGTCCGTTTCCTTACGCACCCCAGTTGCATCAATACCGATGGATATCTGCCTCAACTCTCGTGCACCCTCTGTAGCCATGCATCACCTCGCCTTTTGGATTCGCTCACCCTCCGATGGGCTCCATGCCATTGGAGACTGAATGGACCTGCCGATTTGAGTGCCTGAAGCGTGGTGTCTCCAATCTGCAACTCTTTCAGATCAGACTGCGAGTTGCAGATTGAATCACATTGACCAAGGCCGTTGGGTAAACTCCCAGCCAGACCAGTACCACGAAGAGCACGGCCAGAGCCAGGATTGCCGCCGGCGCACGGCGTGGAAGCGGTTCGAGAGCCAGGGCGCCCTCTGCCGGGCGCTGGTACATGGCTGTCACAATTCGCAGGTAATAGAAGAGACCGATGGTGCTGGTAATAACCAGGATCAGGATGAGCGCCCAAGCTCCCTCGGCTGCGCCTGCGGCGATGATGTAGAACTTGCCGAGGAAACCTGCCGTCAGTGGAATACCAGCCAGCGAAAGCAGCATAGCCGTGAAGGCCAGTGCGATTCCAGGCCGTCGCCAGAACAGTCCCCGGTAATCTTCGAGTTGGTCAGCGTCGCGCTGCTGCCCGGAGAGCAAAGTGACCACGGCGAATGCGCCCAGGGTCATGACGAAGTAAGCCATGAGATAGAAGACCACGGCATTCGCGCCCAGGGCGCCACCGACTTCGAGGGCCACAAGCAGATAGCCCATGTGCGCAATGGAGGAGTATGCCAGGATTCGCTTCACATTGTTCTCGAAGAGCGCGAGCAAGTTGCCCGTGAACATAGACGCGATGGCGATAATCGAGAACACGAGAAGCAGGGGTGCGAATTGGCCCATCCCAGACTGGGTGAAATACCGCAACAGCAGCGCGAACATGCCCCCTTTGGAAACAGTGGCAACGAAGGCGGTCACCGGCGCGGGCGCTCCCTGATAGACATCCGGCGTCCACATGTGGAAAGGCACAAGGGCCAGTTTGAAGCCGATGCCGGTAACGATCATCGCCGTGCCGGGCAGGAGCAGTCCAAGATTCAAGTCTGCACGGATAGCCAAAAGATGGGCCATCTGGCGGAAGTCCATTGTCCCGAGATCGGCATAAACCAAGGCGATCCCAAAGACGAGGAATGCTGACGAAGAGGCAGCCAGAACCAGATATTTAACTCCTGCCTCTAACGGAAGCGGTCGATCGCCGAAATAGGCGATCAGAGCATAGAGCGCAACGCTGAGGACTTCGAGTCCGAGAAACAGCGAAGCGAAGTGACTGCTGGCGGCCAGGACCATGGCGCCTAGCGTCGCCACCAGCAGCAGGATATAGAACTCCTCCTTGTTGCCTTCCCGCTTTTCCAGATAGCCATACGCCAGCAGCGCCACTGCAAAACTGGCCGCAAGGATCAATCCGAAGAAGAAGAGAGCGTACCTGTCGATGACGAGCAGCGCCGTCACCTGGCGCATGGGAACAAAGAATATTGACCCAAAGCCCGCCGCCAGACCGGCAAGTGTAAGTCCGAATGCAACCGCGTGATTGCGGCCCGCAGCAACCGCTCCAAGCACCACGACAGCGGTCACGGCGACCATCAGGAGCGGCAACAGGGCTAGCAAGTCAACGGCAGTCATGGATCATCTCCAAAGTACAGGAGCGTGCTTTGCAGCTTGCGCGAAGGTTTGAAAGACGGGTTGGGGGAATAAACCAAGCCAGAGCAGCAAAACGATCATCGCACCTAGAACCAGGCCCTCGCGAAAAGCCAGATCAGGCAATTGCCATGGGCGGAGGTTCGGTCCCTGGAAGACGCGCTGCACAAAACGGAGTGCATAGAAAGTTGCCGCAAGAACCCCACAGGCCGCCACGGCGGCCATAGCGACATGGGCACGATAGGTTCCCAACAAAATCAGGAACTCGCCGATAAAGTCGCCGAGACCAGGGAGTCCCAGCGAAGCCAGGGCGAAGAACAAAGCAACTCCGCTCAACCTCGGCATTGTGTCCCATACGCCTCCCATGGCACCGATGTCGCGCGTGTGCATTCGACCTTCGAGAGCGCCGGCCACAAGGAAGAGCGCACCGGTACTGATGCCATGAGCGATCACGGTCATTACGGCTCCCTGAAGTGCGAGCGGATTCCCGGCAAAAATCCCCAGCAGCACGAAACTGAGGTGACTGATGCTGGCATAGGCAATCAGCCGCATCAGATCTGTTTGTGAAAAGGCCAGGATGGCCCCGTAAAGGATCCCAACCACCGCGAGCGTCATCGCCACCGGTGCGAACGCGCGTGCCGCATCCGGGAACAGAGGGAAGAGGAAACGAATCATCGAATATGCGGCTGTAGTTGCCAGAAGACTGGCGAGGAGTAGGTTCGTTGCAGTGGAAGCCGCGGCGCAGGCGTCTGGCAACCATGTGTGGAACGGAAATATCGGGAGCTTGACTGCGAAGGCGATGAAGAAGCCCAGCATGATCCACATTGCCGCATGAGGACTGAGCGGCGTACCGAGCAAGTCTGTGTACTCGAAGGTGTAAGTGCCCGTCGCATGATGATGGGCAAAGTACAGCGCGAGGATGGCGACAAGCATCAGCAGGCTGCTCAATTGCGTAAAGAGAAAGAACTTTATCGCTGCATAGGTACGGCGTTCGCCTCCCCAGATGGAGATGAGGAAGTACATCGGAACAAGCATCAGTTCCCAGGCGAAATAGAAAAGGAACAGGTCAAGCGAGAGGAAGACACCGAGAATTCCGGCGAGAATCCACAACAGGTTGAAGTGGTAAAACCCGACTGCCCTAGTGATGTCAGTCCACGAAATCACGACCGACACAACACCTAAAAAGAGCGTGAGTAGTATGAGCAGAAGGCTAAGGCCATCCAGTCCGAGGTGGAATCGAATACCGGACTGTGGAATCCACCCCCAGTTCACCTGTTCAATCCATTGACTTGTACTGACGCGACCGAAACCAAAGTCCCGCACCGTCATCACCAGTACCAGAGCCAGGTCGAGCGAAACGGCAAAGAGGGCGATCCAGCGGCACAACAGAGGATGCGAGCGCGCGGCTAGCGCGGCGAAAAGCCCGCCGGCGAGGAGGACGACAATCAACCAGAGAAGGATCATAGGAACAGCACCACTGCGATAAAGACGATCGATCCAGCCGCGATTCCGGCGGCATACCAGCGCAGTTTCCCTGTCTCGGTGCGCCTGAGAACACGCCAAGTGATTTCCGTCAGGCGGGCCACGCCGGCATAGAAGGCGTCAAGGAAGTCGTTCTTGTCGACCCGTGCAAGCCAGACCAGGGGTCGCACGAAGAGCCGGTCATAGAGCCAATCCATCCCCCAATCCGAAAACCAGAAGCGGTGCAGCACCCCTCCCGCGGCGCTCGACCCCAGCATTTCGGCATAGGTTGGCTTGCGCAAGAAAAGAATGTACGCAATGGACGTGCCCAGCAGAAACACTAAGGCTGCGATACCTTCGGAAGCAGTTTCAGTGATACGAATTGCGTGGAAGTCTCCGGCATTCCAGGGAAGAACTGTCTCCAGAAATCGTGCGAATGGGCGTTCAACATACCCGCCAACAATCGACAAGAGACCGAGTATTAGGCAGGGAATGTACATCGCCTTGCCGGCTCTCCTGGTGACCTGGCTATGCGCCTCGCCAAAGAAAACCAGGAAGATCATGCGGAAGGTATAGATCGATGTCAGCAGGACGCCGAGCAGAGCAACGACCCAAAGCGCAGTACTCCCGTGGGCCGCGCTGAGGGCACCCCAGAGAATCCAGTCCTTGCTGAAGGCGCCGGCGGTGACCAGTGGCAGCCCAGCTAGCGAGAGTCCCGCGATCAAGAATGTCCAGAATGCGACTGGGAGTTGCTTGCGCAGCCCGCCCATGCGAAAGATGTTATGCTCCTCGCCCAAGGACTGGATGACGATTCCCGCTCCGAGGAACAATAACGCCTTGAAAAAGGCATGAGTCATGAAATGGAAGATGGCTGCCGGCCATGCGCCTACGCCAAGCGCGAGAAACATGTATCCAATCTGACTTATGGTCGAATAGGCCAGTACGCGCTTGAGGTCCCATTGTGTCAGGGCACTGAAGCCTGCCATCAGTAGAGTTGCAGCGCCGATGATTGCAACTGCGAATTGTGCCTGCGGCGCAAGGGAAAACAGGATATGCGTGCGCGCTATCAGATAGACGCCGGCTGTGACCATGGTGGCGGCATGGATCAGCGCGCTGACCGGGGTCGGGCCGGCCATCGCATCGGGAAGCCACGTTTGCAACGGCAACTGCGCCGACTTTCCAACTGCCCCGCCCAGCAGTAACAGTGCGGCCGTAGTCGCGGCAGCGGAACCGATCGGCCAGTGTTGGGAGGCCCGCTGCATGAGTTCCTGGATGTTGAGTGTGCCCAATTCGTGAAAGAGCAGAAAGAGGCCGATCACGAGGGCGGTGTCGCCGACACGGGTCACGATGAATGCTTTGCGGCCCGCACGGCCATTTTCCACGTCCCGATACCAGAACCCGATAAGCAGATAACTGCACACGCCGACGCCTTCCCATCCCAGATAGAGCAGGAGCAGGTTATCCGCGAGAAGCAACGTCAGCATCGACGCGACGAACAGATTCATGTAGGCAAAGAAGCGAGCATATCCTTCGTCCTCAATCATGAATTCCGTCGAGTAGAGGTGAATGAGGAAGCTGACAAAGGCTACTACTACCACCATGATCAGGGAGATTGGATCAAGATAGAGCGCGATGTCCGGACGTAGACCGCCGACATCGAACCATCTCCACAGCACTTGCGTGTAAGAGTTGGTGGCGGGCGGAGCAAGCAGGTAGGAAACCGTCACAAGGAGAGAGACAATTGAAGAGGCAGCGATTGAGCCTACCGCGATCCAGGCTACGGCTTTCCTTGAAAAGCGCAGAACGGCCAGCAGGAGTGCGCTTGCGAATGGAATCGCCGGAACCAGCCAGAGGAGCTCAAGCATCATCAGCCTCTCATCTCGCTGGTGGAGTCGGCGTCAAGCGTGTTGTGCAGACGGTAGAACCGAAGCAGCAGCGCCAGGCCAACGGAGACTTCCGCCGCTGCCGCGGCCAGGATGAAGAGAAACATGATTTGGCCGTCCGGCTGTCCCCATCGAGAGCCCGCCGCAACGAAGGCCACGCCGGCCCCATTCAGCATGATCTCGAGTGAGATCAGAATAAAGAGGAGATTGCGGCGCATCAGGAGTCCAGCGAGGCCGAGCGCAAACAGGACTCCGCCAAGAATCAACCCATGAGACATCGGAATTACCGTCACCCTCGAACCTCCTTCCTCGTTGGTGCAGGCCGGCCCAGGTGGCAAGCACCCACTAGCGCGCCCAATAGAAGCATGGAAGACAACTCCACACCGACAAGATAGGGACCATAGAGAGCGATTCCAACCTGTTTCGGATCCGCGACGCCGCCCATGTTGCTATAGGGGCCAACGCGGGCTATTAAATAGATCACCTCGAGAAGCAGGAGCGCAGAAAGAATGACAGGGCCGATCCATGCGCCTCCTGCAAGCCATTGACGTTCCTCTTCGCGGGCCTGCGTTCCCAGGTTCAACATCATCACCACAAAAACAAAGAGAACCACGATCGCGCCCGCATAGATGATTACCTCAAGCGCAGCTACCAGGGGAGCGCCCATCGTGTAGAAGACCACGGCCACAGCCAGAAGCGAAACGATCAGGTAAAGCAGCGCATGTACCGCTACCAGCCGTGTGATAGCCATGATCGTGGAAATCACGGCCACAGCTGCCGCGGTGTAGAAAGCGAATTCCATGAAAGTCATCATGGCAACAACCTGCGGAGGTCCACCGGGGGCGCTTCATTCTCCGCTTCACCCTTCTCTTTGCCGCCAATCTTCACTCCCGAGACGCGCCAGAAGTTGTAGCCCGGATACTTCCCTGGCCCGTCAATTAGCAAATCTTCCTTCTCATAAACCAGGTTCTGACGTTTGTATTCGGACATTTCAAAATCCGGAGTGAGCTGAATTGCATATGTCGGACACGCATCTTCGCAAAGGCCGCAAAAGATGCATCTTGAAAAATTGATGCGGAAGAACTCCGGATAACGACGCTCGTTTTCATCTTCCGTCGCCTGCAGCGAGATGCAGTCCACCGGACAGACGACCGCACAGAGGTGACATGCTACGCATCGCTCGCCGCCATCCGGGTCCCGCGACAGAATGATGCGCCCCCTGGTGCGCGGCGCCAGATAAGGCTTCTGCTCTGGATACTGGATGGTGACCCGCCGGCGAAAGGTGTGCAGGAACACACTCCAGATGGTTCTCAACAGGCTCAGCATTACTCAGTCCGCCTCTCTCGTCGTCTCACTGAAACGCCATCACTACGGCTCCGGTTACCACAAGATTGGCCATCGCCAACGGAAGCATCACCTTCCACCCCAAAGACATGAGCTGATCGAAACGCAGCCTCGGTAGCGAAGCCCGTAACAGAATGAAAAAGCAGATGAAGGCAAACACTTTCACGAGAAACCATACGAGGGGAGGCAGCCACGGTCCCATCCAGCCGCCGAAAAATAGGACTGTGATCATGGAGGAGATCAGGGTGATGCCAAGGTATTCCCCCACAAAGAACATACCGAACTTCATGCCTGAATACTCGGAATGAAATCCTGCAACAAGCTCAGCCTCGGCCTCCGGAAGATCAAACGGCAACCGCCGTGCTTCGGCCATGCCTGCGATCAGAAACAGAACGAAGCCGAGAAATTGAGGAAGCACGAACCACCGATTCCTTTGCGCTTCCACGATTGTCGTCAGGCTGAAGGAGCCAGCAAGCAGCACAACTCCCATCAAGGAAATGCCCATGAAAACTTCGTAGCTGATCATCTGCGCGGCGGCGCGCAGCCCTCCCAGCAGGGAGTACTTATTGCCGGAGGCCCAGCCGGCCAGCACAATGCTGTAGACGCCAAGCGAGGACATGCCCAGAAAAAAGAGCAGAGCGATGTTGAGGTCCACAACGATGATTCCCGGAGCAATGGGCAGTACGGCGAACGACAACAATACCGTGACCATAATGATGGCTGGAGCGATAATGAAGACCGTTTTGTCCGCAAACGGTGGAATCCAGTCCTCCTTGGTGAAAATCTTGATCATGTCGGCGACCACTTGCAGCAAGCCAAACGGTCCGACTCGATTAGGGCCGTAGCGATCCTGCCAGAGAGCTAGAAGCCGGCGTTCTACCCATATGAGCAGCGCCGAAATGCTTAGTGCCGCGATTAGGATTCCGAAAATCGACGCAAATGGATAAGGACTGGTCATGTTGCTCGCTCGATCCGGCGCCAGACAGGGAATTCTTCTCCAAAAGCTTCCGTCAGGCCTGTAGGAATTCCTGCGACCCCCGCCGGCAGATCAGGAAGAACCTTCAATGGCAGTCGCTGCTTTACTCCACCAAGTTCGATCTCGACGTCTCCAGCATTCTCATCTAAGTGAAGACTGGCCGCGTCGGCAGCGTTGAGGGCCAGGTAGGGCTCAGACGCAAGCTCCGCAACCCCGGGAGCCTGAAGGCTAAGTTCCTCAGAGCCGAAGATGTGTTCGATAGGAAGGACCATCCATTCCGCTTCGCGCCGGCTAAAGGCGGCTGGCACGGCGGTGAAGTACTCTCCTCCCTGCGATGGTTCGAACAGGCGAATCCCGGGATCACCCCCGTGCAGTGGGCCGCCAATCTCACTCTGGAATTTGTTCACAGCCTGGATGGAGTTCCAGCCGGGGGTCCAGAAAAATGGTTGTAGTGCGCTGGGCGGCTGGAGAGGTGCGCCTTCCATGGAATATGCGAGCGCAGAGTCCGGGTCCTGCGGCGGTTTGGGTTCGACGACGCTGATATTCGCGGTGATGGAGGTGAGCCCGCTGTAGCGGTGTGGCTCCCGCGGGATCCTCGCGCCTGCCAACCGGAAATCCGATAGCGGCGCAGCCTTGATCACAGCAGCTAATTCTGGATTCTCCTTTGTGATGGCGGTCAGAACATCGTCGAGAGACGACCACGCCGGATCGCGCAGCCATCGCCAACTTTCCCGCACCTCTTGCTGCGGCGCGAACACCTGGAAGAACCGTTGTGCGCGCCCTTCGTTGTTGACCAGCGTTCCATCGGACTCGGCAAATGTGCCGGCGGGAAGAAGCAGGTCTGCTTTCGCAGTGGTTTGGTTCGCCAGGTGATCGAGCACGATCCGGTGAGCCGCCAAGCTTAGCAATCCATCCGCCTGTCTCGCTGGGAGACGCCGGTACAGATCGTTCTCCAGAACGATCAGAGCATCGACCTTCCCGGTCAACGCGAGCGCCTCGTCCAGCGGGCGCGCACCCATCAACGCCAGACCGAAACTATTGCACTCGGGTGCAATCAGGCTGAGCGCTGCAGGCCGGCCGATGTCACACAAGGCTTTGGCTACGTTCGCCGCGGATTCTATTACGGACAGGCTCCGGCAACTGGATCCGGAAACGACCAGTGGTCGTGCCGCGCTTTTCAGTGCGTCTGCAATAGCGCGGGCCAGTTCACGTATCTCTTCAGGCAAGTTGGGCACTCCCGGCGCATCAGGGTTAACTTCATGAGCAACCGCGAAGCCCAGCCGCGCGATGTCATCGGGCGCGGCCCGGTACGTTCGAGTGGCGACATCATCCAAACGCGTCGCGCCAGGCGCCGCAATGAAGAATGGGCCCTTTTGGTCCTGCACCATTTCGCGCACTGCGTCGTCCGTCCACAGAGGAGTGTGCGATTTCCTCGCGACGTCGAAGGGCTGTTGACGAACTGACTGGCGCAGACTGAGCGCCATCCGGGGTGCGGAGTTCGTGACGTCTTCGCCCAGAATCAGCACAGCATCGGAACATTCAATGTCGTGCAGCGATGGAGACCTGGCAGGCCCGGTCTGAAGAAGCTTCACCATCTTCCCGATCCGCGCCCACTCGCTGCCGGCAACTCCTGCAAAAAAGCGATCTCTTCCCACAAGCCGTTGCAGCGCAAAATTTGCCTCGAGCGAAGCCCTGGGCGAGCCGATGCCAATCGGTCTCTCACTCCTGGAAATGAGCGATTGAAAATGTTGCTCTGCCTCCCCGCTGGAAATCGTCTCTGCGTTGATCTGCGCAGTGCGGATTCTGCCCTCGCTGTTTACAAACTCATAGCCAAAGCGTCCGCGGTCACAAAGAAAGTAGCCGTTTACCTCGCTGTTGAAGCGGTTCACGACCCGGCGCAGCAATCCGTAGCGCTCTCCAACGGTTATGTTGCAGCCCACTCCGCAATGAACGCAAATCGAAGGCGCCATTCGAAGATCCCACTTTCGCGTGTAGTGGCGCCGGAGCGTTCGATCGGTAAAGACGCCAGTTGGACAAATCTCCACCAGGTTGCCCGCGAATTCGTTTTCAAGAACGCCATCTTCGTTCCGCCCGAAGTAAACGGCGTTCCCGATGCCAAACGCGTTCAGGTCGCTGCCTCCGGCATACTGGCGATAGAAGCGCACACAGCGGTAGCACTGGATGCACCGATTCATCTCGTGGTAAACGAATGGGCCGAGGTCCTGATTCTGAAACGTGCGCTTGGCAAATCGTGTGCGACGGTAATTATGGCCGGTCATCACCGTCATGTCCTGCAAGTGGCACTCGCCGCCTTCGTCGCATACCGGACAGTCATGGGGATGGTTCAGCATCATTCCCTCAATAATGCCGGCGCGAAAAGCAACCGCTTCGGGATCGAGAATGGAAATGCGGGACTCGGGCACGGCAGGCGTCATGCAGGCCATGACGATTCTCCCGCGAGTATCTTGGTCATCCTTAAATTGCTTGATGGCGCACTGACGGCATGCGCCTACCGAACCCAGGGCGGGATGCCAGCAGAAGTACGGCAGGTCGAGCCCGAGCGAGAGACAGGCGTGCAGCAGGTTCTGCTTCGGATCTGCTTCGCAGGCTTTGCCGTCGATGTAGATGATTCCCATCAGGGTCTCCAGGGGCAACGCTTCTCGTTTATGTGCCGGTCAAAATCATCGCGGAAAAACTTCAACGCACTCTGTAGAGGCTCTGCGGCACCAGGCGCCAACGCGCAAAAGGTGTGCCCTGGTGACCAGAAGTTCGACTGAAAGGAAAGCTTGTCCAGATCGCCGGGTTCTCCATGTCCTTCCTCCAATGCAGCAAGGATTTGTTTCGCCCAGCCGAGGCCGCTCCAACAAGGCGTACACCAGCCACAGGACTCCTGAGCAAAAAAGTGAATGAGATTAGAGGTCATTCCCACCGGGCAGGTCTGATCGTCAAGGACGATCATGGTTCCGGTCCCAAGGCGACTCCCGGCCTTTTGGACTTCGGTGTAATCCATTGGCACATCGAGATGCTCTTCGACGAGAAAATCCGTGGAGGCGCCGCCGGGAAGAACTCCTCGAAACCGCAACCCATCGCGCATGCCGCCCGCGTGCTCTTCCAGGATTTCGCGCAGCGGAGTGCCCATCGGCAGTTCCCAGAGGCCAGGACGCTTGACTTTTCCGCTGGCGCCATAGAGCTTCGTGCCGGCATCCCTCGTGCGGCCCAAGCTCTGGAACCAAGCCGCACCCTTCTCAATAATATGGGGTACATTCACCAGCGTTTCGACGTTATTGACGATGGTGGGCTTGCCCCAGAGGCCCGATACTTGCGGAAACGGCGGTTTGGCGCGCGGGTTGGCGCGCTTGCCCTCGAGCGCGTTCAGCAACCCTGTCTCCTCGCCGCACATGTACCGTCCTGCGCTGATGTGGAGATACATTTCAAGCCCGTAACCCGACTTCAGAATGTCCGTTCCCAAATATCCGGCCGAGTAGGCTTCGGCAATCGCACGTGCCAGTCTTTCCTGCGACAATTTGTATTCGCCGCGGATGAATATGAAGGCGATATCAGCCTGGTTGGCATAGGCCGCCAGAATCAATCCCTCAATCAGCTGATGGGGATTGCCTTCCATCAGATGGCGATCCTTGAAGGTTCCAGGCTCCATTTCGTCAGCGTTGGCAATCACGTACTTGGGCCGGGGAGTGTCGGCACCCATAGGAGTAAAGCTCCATTTGAGCCCGGTGGGGAAGCCGGCGCCGCCACGGCCGCGCAAGCCCGAGTTCTTAACTTCCTCCTGTACTTTCTGAGGCGTCATCTCGTGCAGGGCCTTGCGGAGGCCCTGATATCCACCCGAATGCTCATAGCCCTGGAGGCTGAGAGCCTGGCCATCCGTCGGTATTGCTTGGGTAAGTGGTCTTTCCGTAGGCATCGCTACTTGCACTCCTCCAGAATCCCGTCAATCTTTGCCGCATCGAGGTTGCCGTGAAGTTCGTTATTCACCAACATCGCTGGCGCATGTTGACATGCTCCAAGACACACGATGGGCAGAAGGGTAAACCGGTTGTCGGCTGTGGTTTCGCCGAATTCAATTCCCAATTGTCTGGTCACGTGCTCTCGGATGCGTTCGTAGCCCATGATCCAGCAACTCACGCTGTTGCATAGCATGACGACGTGCCGGCCTACCGGCTTACGAAAGATCAGGTTGTAGAACGTAGCCACGCCATCGAGATCGGCGGCCGACATATCAAGCAGTTCGCCAATGTCGCGAATATTTTCGTCGGAAACCCATCCTCGGTGACGCTGCACGATCTTCATTGCATCGATGCATACGGCCTGTTTGGTGGGATAATGAACCAACTCGGCCTCGATCTCCTGCCGCTCCTCATCCATCAACATAGGTTTCCTCGCCTCATCGATCCACGTCCGCCAGCACAAAGTCCATCGCGCCCAAAATGGCGAACAGGTCCGGGATCATCCGGCCGCGAACAAGCCGCGGCAACATCTGCATGTGCGCAAACGATGGCGTCCGAATACGAGTACGGTACGAAGTAGTGCTGCCGTCGCTTACCAAGTAGTAGCCGTTGTTCCCCTTCGTGGCCTCAATCGCTCCAAGCGCTTCGCCCGGCGGAATCACCGGTCCCCAACTCACCCCCAGAAAATGAGTAATTAGGGTTTCGATGTCGTGCATGGTGCGCTCTTTTAGAGGCGGACAGGCAAGAGGATGGAGTGATTTATAGGTGCCCTCTGGCATGTTATTCACGCATTGTTCGATAATGCACAGACTCTGGCGCATCTCTTCGACGCGTACCAGCGCACGGTCATAACAGTCTCCATGAGTGCCGGTCGGGACATCGAATTCGAACTGCTCATATCCGGAGTAAGGCTGCTTCTTACGGAAGTCCCACGCGAAGCCGCAAGCGCGCAAGCCAGGTCCCGTGACGCCCCAGTCGATGGCCTCTTCCTTAGTGAAGGCGCCCACTCCCTGGGTGCGGCTCTTGAAGATCCGGTTTTGCATCACCTGCTTGTCGTACTCGGCCAGGCGCGGTGGCAGATACTTCAGGAAGTCTCGGATAAGACCATCCCACCCTTTTGGCAGATCTTGCGCGACACCGCCGATACGGAACCAGTTTGGGTGCATCCTCGCTCCACAAATGGCCTCGATGATGCCGAAGGCGCGTTCCCGATCGTTGAAGGTATAAAAGACCGGCGAGAGCTGCCCTAGATCCTGGGCAAACGTCCCGTACCAGACAAGATGACTGATGATCCGAAATAGCTCTGAAAGCATCACGCGGATGACCTGCGCCCGTGGCGGCACGACCATCCCCGCCAGTTTTTCGACCGCCATCAAATACGCCATGTTGTTCATCACGCCGCCGAGATAGTCGATTCGGTCGGTGTAAGGTATGTAGGTGTGCCAGGTTTGCCGCTCTCCCATCTTTTCTGCTCCGCGGTGATGGAAACCGATGTCCGGTACTGCATCTATGATTTCCTCGCCGTCGAGTTGCAGGATGACGCGCAGCACACCGTGGGTTCCGGGATGCTGCGGCCCGACGTTGAGGAAGATGAAATCCTCTCCGTCCCGGCTCTTCCGCATGCCCCAGTCTTCAGGCCGGAAGCGCATCGCCTCCTGTTCGGCATCCTGCTTTTCGTCGGAAAGTTGGAAGGGACCCATTTCCGTAGCTCGCGCGGGGTGATTCTTGCGAAGAGGATGTCCCACCCAGGTCTTCGGCATGAGGATTCGCTCCAGGTGCGGATGCCCACAGAAACGGATTCCAAACATGTCCCAGACTTCTCTTTCGTACCAGTTCGCTGCAGGCCAAAGATCGGTGCAAGTATCCGTCTCCGCCTCATCCTTCGTTATCGGCACTTTGATGCGCACGTACTGGTTCCGATCGAACGACAGCAGGTGGTACACCAGCGTGAAGTCGCTTGCCGGCGGTCCATTGGGATTAGCCCGCATACTTTCGTCGATGGCGGTGAGGTCGTAGAGCATTCGGTACGGCTGATCCACTTCCTCTTTCAGATACCTGAGTGCACCGTGAGCATTTTCTCGCGTAATCCAGAAGGTCGGCATTCCGTCGGCGGTGGCTTGAGCCCGGACCGCGGACACGCCCAGTTTCTGCTGCAAACCGTCAGCGATAACAGCGGCGGTGATAGTTCTGGCGTCGGTATCGATAGGGGCGGGCATCATGTCAGATTTCGTCAATGGGTCGAAGATCTGTAGCGCGCTGCCGCTGCGCCCGATGAAGATCGCGCTCGGAAGAAAGCGGGGGCCGTGTTGTTTCCTGCGGGCCCACGACCCAGCTTAATGGTCGCCGTTCCGTTCCGACCGCCTCTTGCAATAGCAACAGCCCCTGCTCAAAAGCGTCGGGGCGCGGAGGACAGCCGGGCACGTAGACATCGACAGGAAGAAACTTGTCCACGCCCTGCACCACGCTGTAGATGTCATACATTCCGCCCGAATTGGCGCAAGACCCCATGGAGATCACCCACCGCGGCTCCATCATTTGCTGGTAGAGCCGCAGGATCACCGGGGCCATCTTGATGAATACGGTGCCAGCAACCACCATCAGGTCGGCTTCTCGAGGTGTACCGCGAATCACTTCCGCACCGAAGCGGGCGATGTCGTACTTGCTGGTCAGACTAGTCGCCATCTCCACATAGCAGCACGAGAGTCCGAAGTTGAATGGCCAGATAGAATTCTTTCTCCCCCAGCCCAGCAGATCCTGAAGGCGTGAAAAAACGACGCTGCGCCGGATGGCGTTCTCATTGGGATCGTCACCGGGGTGTACAAGCTCCGCGAAGGCGTTACGTTGGGCGTACGGAGACGGCATCAAATTCTCCTCTTTGCGTTATGCCCCGCCGGATACCAGTCGAGCGCACCAGTGCGCCAGAGATATGCAAGCGTTGCGGTGAGAACTCCGATAAAAATGAGAACTTCTCTGTAGCCTGCCCAACCGAGTTCGCGACCCGCAACTGCCCAGAGGAGGATGAAGACCGCCTCGAGGTCGAATACCACGAAGAATGTCGCAACGAGGTAGAACTTGACGGATAGGCGTACTTGCACGGAGCCTTCGGAAACAATTCCCGACTCAAACGGAGCACCTGTGGCCGGTTCCGCATGCCGTTGCCCCAGAACATACGACAAGGACAGCATGACCGCGACGATGATAATCACCGCCGCAAAGTAGACAGCCAAAGGCCAGATCATCATTGTTTTGCTCCCGCCGATATGTCATCGCTCGAGCCCGCGATGATCAGTAGGAGAGTCTCTGTGCGCTCATTTGCGAAGACCATTGCGAAACTCCTCGGGCCGGATGCTACTCAATTGGGGAGCATTTACTCCGATATCTTCCTTGCATATGAACAATGAATTGCCGGACTTAGCTCCTATTCAGCTTGGACACCGCGAAGTCTATTCGCAATAGATCGTTCATCACGTCACTGAGTACGCCTGTCACAATCCTAGATGAAGGAACGATCGATTTTGGGGTGACAATCTACTGCTTTGCGAATACGGCGGTTCCCCGGCCATTCAAGCCCAGATAGCCCCGACACGCGGATCAACATCAGGACTGGCGAGCTGATCTTCACCTGCCCACCTTTCGATGGAGCCAGGTCTCCATCCCAAGGATGGTAAAGTCCGTTTCGTGTGACTTTGGTCGCTTTCCGCCTTCCCATTCGCCCTCTATGGTGACTCAGTTCCATTGAGGCTGCCATGCAAGCGAACGAATCTTTGGCCGGGCACGCGCGTACCGGCTGGTCTTCCGCGCTCTCGCGAAGCGCAGGTGCCATTCTCCTCTTCGAACTCGTTACGGGTTTGGCGATCACGTTCGGCCCCTTCCATCCGTTGGTTCAATGGGGCTTGCTTCTTCACACTCTTCTCGGCGTCATTGGCACCGCGCCGCTGTTCTGGTATTTCTGGCGTCATTGGAATACCTATCGCGAACAGGCCATCTCCGACGTGCTTCTGCTCGGCTACGTCGGCGCGTGCGCTCTAGCAGTGTGCGTGCTCTCCGGATTGTTCGTCACCGGCCAGGCATTGTTCGCCGTAAAGACGTCGGCCGTAATGCGCTACATCCATCTCATCTCCACCTTGCTGGGAGTGGCCGCGACAGTGCCGCACATTGCTCTTGCCTGGTGGCGTCGCCGAAAGCCGGAAGTGCTGCGGGAAGCTGCGCGGTGGATGCTGTGCGCAGTCGGCACGAGCGCACTCGGCGCCGTCCTGATTGCCGCTTGCACTCTCGTCTACTCGGGAACCAAAATGCAGAATAACTTCCCGGTCGGCTACAGCTATCCCTATGGCGCGAACCGTCCCTTTGCGCCTAGCCTGGCGCGCACCTCTACAAACGGAGCCTTCGATCCGCGCTCGCTGGCAGGGTCGGAGAGCTGCGGCCAAAGTGGATGTCACACCGAAATCTATAACGAGTGGAAGGTCAGTGCACATCGGTATGCAGCAATGGATCCGATCTTCCAGGGCATTCAGAATGTGATGGCCAAGCAGAATGGTCCTGAGTCGACGCGCTATTGCGGCGGATGTCACGATCCTATCTCGCTGCTTTCCGGATCCAAGAACATCTTCGTGACCAATTTGACTGGGCTTCAGGGGTACAACGAAGGTATTTCGTGCCTGGCGTGCCATGCAATTCAGAAGACGGATATTCAAGGAAATGCGAATTACGTCATCTCGCAGCCCAAGGAATATCTGTGGCAGTGGAGCGCCGATCACAGTCCCGGCGCAGTTGCACGCAATTTTCTGATTCGATCGTGGCCCGCGCAGCACAATCGACTGAACAAGCGTTTCTACAAAACACCCGAATACTGTGCGGCATGTCATAAGCAGTTCATCGATCAGGAAATCAATCGGGTTGGCTGGGTTCAGTTGCAAAATCAATACGACAACTGGGCGGCCAGTCACTGGAATCACAAAGGAGACCCGCGAGCGACAGTTGAGTGCCGTGAGTGCCACATGCCGCTGACCCAATCAAGCGATCCGGCGGCTGGTGATTCCATGGACTACAATCGTAGCCCCGATGACCATCACCATCGCAGTCATCGCTTTCTCGCTGCAAATAGCCTTGTCCCTGCAATGTTGCATCTGGACGGCGCGGACAAGCAGGTGCAACTTACAACGGCCTGGCTGCAAGGGAGAATCGATATTCCTGAAATCCGCAGCAAATGGTCCGAAGGGCCAGTTGTGCGAATTCGCGTCGAAACTCCGCACACCGTTGCACCGGGAAAGACAATCACAGTACGCGTGATCATGACATCGAACAAGGTCGGGCATGACTACCCCACTGGCCCGCTCGATATGATTCAGAGTTGGGTCGAGTTGCAGGTCAAAGACGAAAACGGACTCACTGTATTCAGTTCTGGGCAACGCGATGATCGAAACTTTCTTCCGCCCGGCACGTTCCTCTTCAAGGCTGAACCCATCGACCAATACGGTAATTTGATCGATCGCCATAATCTCTGGGAAATGGTGGGAGTCCGTTATCGCCGATCGCTGTTTCCGGGATATACAGACACCGTGGATTACAGCGTTCTGTGCCCGTCCGGGGTTCCGAGCAAACCGAGCGCAAAGATTCCCTCAAGCCGGCAGTTTTCTGTCCCGGCGGGAGCGGCGGGCGGGAAACTGCATATCGAAGCCATCCTGCATTACCGCAAGATCGATCAGTTTCTGTTGAATTATGTGCTCGGAGAGAAGTCTGGCGTGACAGCGCCCGTCGTCGATGTGGCCAGCGCAACCGCATCGGTTTGCGTGACGAGTTCCGGAGGTTCGAACAGATGCGAGTAAGTGTTTTGCCTGAACGTCCTCGGCGAGGTTCAATGCGGCTCCGTCGGGTTACATGGACTATCTCGATTCTGGGAGTACTTCTCGCCATCCTTGCGGTTGTTACATGGCGTGTGCGCAAGGAAAACCAGCCGGATGAGTACGTGCCGGGAGAGGCGTCTAAGGATGTCACCAACGTGGAGATGGACCGGGGCGCGAAGACTTCTGAGTCTCAAGCTACACCGGTCAAGAGAGTAGTCGGCACGCGGGCAGTAGATCCGTTACTCAACCCTGGGCAAAACCTTCCAACAGGTGCGCCGGAACCGTACTTCACGGATGTTACGAAGGCTGCTGGCCTGGCTGGTTTTCGTCAGTTCCAGGGTCAGCGATCTTCTCAGTTGCCGGAAGATATGGGCTCCGGCGTCGCCTGGGGAGACTTCGACAATGACGGCCTTGATGATTTGTTTGTGGTGAGCGGCGGCGGACCGATGGATGCGCCGGCATCTCAACTCGCGCCCTCTGTTCTCTATCGAAATCTCGGAGATGGCCGCTTTGAGAAGGTACAGGATTTTCCAGACCTGCGTATTCACGGAATGAGCGCCGCTTGGGCCGATTACAACAACGACGGTTGGTTGGATCTGGTGGTCACGGGCTACGACGCCATTCTTCTTTTTCGCAATGATCACGGTCATCTGGTTCGCGATAAGAGCTTTCCCTCGCCCAAAGGCTTCTGGGCCGGCGCATCGTGGGGAGACTACAACCGCGACGGTTACTTAGACCTCTACATTTGCGGCTACGTCCAGTACAAGTCGCGCGGGAGTAACGACGCCGCCAGCTCGACTCAATTCGGGCAGGAGGTCCCATTCACTCTGAATCCAGCCTCCTATGAGCCGGAACGGAACCTGCTGTTCCGCAACAATGGCAATGGAACCTTTACGGAAGTTTCAAAGGAACTTGGCGTCGCCAATCCTGAAGGCCGCAGTCTGGTTGCGCTGTGGCACGACTTCAACGGAGATGGCTGGCCCGATCTCTACGTCGCCAACGACATTTCGGAAAACAAGCTATACATCAACCATCACGGTAAGTTCGTGGACGCCGGCAAAGACGCATGGGTCGAGGAATACCGGGGCTCCATGGGACTTGCAGCCGGCGACTTCGACCGCGACGGAGACGACGACCTCTTCATTTCTCATTGGATTGCACAAGGCGATGCGCTGTATCAGTCTCTTCTTTCCGAGCAGAAAGGAATGGAAAACGGCACGCAGTTGCACTTCACGGATGTGGCCGCCACGAATGGGATTGGCTATCCCTCAATGCAGAAGATCGGATGGGGTGCGAGCTTTGTCGACTTCGATTCAGATGGCTGGCTGGATTTGATTGTGGCCAACGGCAGCACGTTCGAGCAGAAAGAAGGCACGCCTCGCCGCCTTGTGCCGATGCCATCCTTTCTTTTCTGGAATGCGCAAGGAGATTTCTTCCACGATCTCGCGCCGTGGAACCTCAACTTCTCGCAACCCCATGTCAGCCGCGGTTTGGCAGTTGCCGACTATAACAACGATGGCGCAATGGATGTGGCCATCGTAGATCAAGGAGAAGGAGTGCGGCTCCTCCGGAACGATATTCCCCAAGGGCACTGGGCCGAGTTTCGCCTGCACGACCGTGTTCCGCCTTCCGGAGCACCGTTGGGCTTTGGTGATGGGGCGACCGTGATTGCCTGGGTAAAGGGCGTCCCTCTGCGTCGGACAGTTGGAAGTTCATCCTATCTTTCTCAGGATAGTCATCGCATCCATATCGGCCTTGGCACTGCTACGAAGATCGATCGACTTGAAGTGCATTGGCTGCGCGGCCGCACTGAAGCATGGACAAACCTGGAGGCGAACCACATCTGGGACATTACACAGGGCGAACCTGAAGCCAGGATCTTTACAATGCTCCCCGCCGGCGCAAGCCAAGCTGTGGCTGCTGCGAGTCAAACGGACAAAGGTGGAATAGTTCAGTTCTGGAATGAACAACACGCTGCAATGGACGCGATGAAACGTGAACGGGACTTCGCAAAAGCCGTTCTACTTTTCCGCGAAGCGCTTGCCATCAACCCGAACCATGAGGATTCCCACTATTATCTGGCAAATTGCCTGGCCGCGTTGGGCGACATTCCCGCAGCCATCGCCGAACTCGATGCACTCTCAAGAATCAATCCTCAGAATCATAGAGCCTTCCAGCGGAAGGGAGAACTCCTCGCCTCCTCAGCAGCCTCGCGCAGCCAACTCGAAGCTGCGCTCCAGGTGCTGAACAATGCACTGAGATTAAATCCCGAAGAGACGGGAACTCTCATTCTTCTCGGAGAAGTGGCACTGGCACAGGGAGACAATGCCGATGCGGATCGGAATCTTTCCCAAGCCTGCCAGGCGAATCCTCGCGCCGCCAACGCGTGGTTTTTCCGCGGCTATATAGCTTGGAAGCGAGGTGACATCCGCCAGGCTTCCGCGATGCTTACGGCGGCTCACAACGCGTTAGGCCCTGATTGGAAACCATCCGGGGCAGTCCTTGAAGGGGACGTGCAGCATCGCATGTACAGCGAGTCCGGTTTTCTGGGAGTGTTTGAGCAGCAATGGGATGGTGCTTTGGATCCGTCTCACGCGTTTGCCAAGCTCGATGCTTATCTTCGCCGTTTTCACTGAAAACATGCGCACAGACTACGTGCAATCGTTGTTGACAGGACTTTGGTCATCGCTACCCAAGAATGTGAGGAGTAATAATCTCAACTATGGAACGTTCCTGGTTCGTTCTACAACACGTGGCCTGGGAGGGCGCAGGACTGATTGCAGTCGAAGCCAAAGCGCGAGGCCTGCGTCTGGATGTAAGACGCCTTGATCGAGGGGATAGCATTCCGGACCCCGATCGCGTAAACGGCTTGGTCGTCATGGTGGCCCAATGGGCGCTTATGAAACAGAGAAGCATGCCTTTTTGGCCGAGGAATGCAGGTTAATTCGAGAGGTGGTTCGTCGCCACCGTCCCGTGCTTGGAGTTTGCTTGGGGGCGCAGTTGCTTGCATCGGCTCTTGGAGCGAATGTGTATCCGGGACAACAAGCCGAAGTCGGCTTTGGATCAGTCGACTGACTCCGGAAGGGAAGCGGGATTTTCTTTTCCAATCGGTCGAAGGTCCAGTCCCAGTCTTTGATTGGCATGGAGACACGTTTGATTTGCCGGAAGGTGCGGTGCTCTTGGCATCGAGCAAACAATATCTGCACCAAGCCTTCCGTTTTGGAGTCTGTGCCTACGGATTGCAATTCCACGTTGAGCCGGTCTCCGAAACTTGGTCCGGCTGGCATGAACAACTGCCGAAGCAACTCGCTGGGGAAGACGACCCAAGGCGAAGTCAATTTGCAGAAGTTGGCAGAAAGTTAATCGCAAGGTTCTTCGATACTGCTCTTTCGCAGGGTCTTTCTGTCTCTGACGGATTTCACTAAGACCCGATCAAATTCTGCTCTCGAATCGCTTGAGCGAGCCTGAGCTCTTGTTCTTGTACATCGCGGGAGCCGAATTCCCGGAGACCCCTGGATTTCGCTGGAAGAAAGCACGAGACAATCTGATAGAAGACCGTAACGGTTTGAGCGCTGCCGCAATGGAATCCCATGCCGATGGTGGTGCGGAGCATGACGCGGCGCTGCTGAAGTTTGCTGAGAACCGGGAACTCACACGGGGCAGTGTGCATAAATGCCGGCTGGCGGTGTCGGAATGTCCTCCTCGTCACCCGACAATCTCGACTTGCAAGACTCCCGGATCTAAGTTGCCGGGAGTTGGGGTATTCACTAACTGCAACCTCAGTACCCGAGAACAGCTGTTCTGGATCAAAGTACAAACAGACCATTGCCAAGGTAGCCTAATCTCGCCTACCAAAGGTGGGTGTCACACCTATCAATATCTGGTGCGGGGGAGCCTGATATTCCGGAAACAAGGACAACCCGCCATTGAATTGAAGGGAGTGAGATCGTGTACATGTCAGGCTCGTTCATCGAGTGCCTGTATGTGCGTGTGTACTCAACATTGGGGAGGATGGCGACCTTGTTCTTGACCGTGCGAAGTGATGCGACGATTGGGCCTGATCTTCAACAAACCTCTGCCGAGAGCTGGACAACTCGAGATGAGGCCATTGAAACTAGTGGCTTGGAAGCTGATGGCACTCTAACGCACGATCCAGAAAGGCTACGTCAGACTCATCATCGACGCGAGCAGAAATGATTCGTTGCTGTGGGGGGAGAATTGAACGAAGCTTTGTAAATCGATGTGTATCGTGATGGCAATCAGCATTGGATTGCGAGAGTGAGGCCACGATGGTAACTGAACTATGGAGGATCTGGACTCCCGGTGATGAAACGACTGCCAGTGCGTACCTTGCGGTCAGTCTGTTTCGAGGTGTTTCCATTGTTTTCTCTCGCTTTGCTCCTCTTGGTGAACTTGCCTACTTGTTGGAGATCCTTCTAGGGGCAGCCACCGCGGTTATGGGTGCCGGTGGTGTCCTTGTGTGTCTGGGTCGAAACGTTTATAAGGTCGATGCTTCCCCCATTGGCGAAGAATGCAGATTGCCTGACGGCGACCTATGCGCTCGGACCATTAACTCCTGGGAGGAACATGCCGAAGTCACTGTTAGACTTGAGGAGAGATACCCTCGTCTTCTGCATAGATACCGATGTATCGTGATAATCCATGATTCTAGAAAAGGCGCTTTGGAGAAAGGGCAAGAGGCGTGGCATGTCGGAGATGACCATGAACGGTAATGCGCACTTGCGGGGCGAACCAGGCGACTTGCTTAGCGAGAGTATTTGGCGATTGAGATATCTGAGAGGATCGGCCCACTGCAAGAGCGAATCGAACAAATGGGCAGATTGGTGATCCAAGGGTTCCTTGATACTGTTCTTTGACGAGGCATTTCCCACCGGTAGATTCCACTGATTTCTGAATGGCTGCGATTCTATCGCGTGTCCGGACCTAGAGTCTTGTTCTTGTACATCGTGAAAACTGCATTCCCTGCCCTGCGTCGCATCACGGTGAGAGAAGGCAATGGAACAGTATGAATCGATTCCACGGGTGGTACTGCCGGTCGGGTCGCTGGAAGCGGAAGATACAAGATGAGATTCTTCCATGGACCCTTCGGGATCAGGAACTTGGGGATTCAGTCATGGACATTGGCCCTGGACCCGGTGTCACCACTGATTGCCTGCGACATCTTGCGAAGAGCGTCGAGTGCCTCGAGATCGATTCCGAGTTGGCGAATTCCCTTGGGCATCGCTTGCTCGGTACGAATGTCCATGTGCGACCTGGAGACGCTACCGCAATGCCGTATCGCAATTGCTCGTTTTCCGCAGTTGTCTCGTTCAGGATGCTCCACCACGTGCCCTCATTCTTACTGCAGAATCAGCTGTTCGCCGAAGTGCATCGAGCCCTCAGGCCAGGAGGGGTTTTCGCGGGTGTGGACAGCTTGCCATCCTCACTGATGTGCATCATCCACCTTGGCGATACGATGGTGCTCGTCGACCCAGCCACTCCGGCTGGTCGGCTTGAATCTTTCGGATTCTCGTTGATTTGCGTTTAAATAGGTGCCGGACGGCTCCGTTTTCGGCGAGCCGTCCCTTTGACAGTTAGCATCGGTTGTCCTTGTGAACTGCTGGCACCATTCGATACTTCCTATGAGTCTGCGTGGCCCTAAAGGCGAAAACAAAGGCACAGAACGCTTGTAGCTGTGCGAGATACTCAACAGACGTATCAAAATTCGGAATCAACGAAATACAGAAAACACGCCTTCGAAGGTTTCTGAGCGAATGCGGTCAATCAGAGAGCACAGAATGCAAAGATGTGTGTCAAGGGTGGAGTAAAATCGGCTCTTCCACTATTTTGATGAAAAATGCTGAAGTGACCATTTGCGCGACGCTGTATATCGTGTAACGATATATCTATGAGATCTCAATCTCTGACAGTAGGTCAAGACTTGCTGCTCAGAACCTTGGCTGAATTTCGTTTTGAGTTACGCCGCTTCTTGCACTTCAGCGAGTGTGCAGCGGTGCAAGCAGGACTTCACCCGCAGCAGCATCAACTTTTGCTGCAGGTGGCTGGTGCACCTGAGAGTGTGGTAGTGACGATTGCGTATGCGGCCGATCGACTTGGGCTGAAGCACAACAGTACTGTCGAACTTGTCGATCGATCGGAACGCGAAGGCCTGCTGGCGAGAACATCGGATACAGACGACAGACGACGGGCAATATTGCGAGTGACTCGCAAAGGCAAGCAGGTTCTGGGCAAGCTAGCGGGCAGTCATGCGCGAGAGTTGAACGAACTGGCACCGCGATTGGCATCGGCGATGGAGCATATCGCACTGCATGCGCACAGCGGCACTGGCGCGGAGGCTCAATGATCTCGCGCCCATCTGCGTTGCGTGACTTCACAGTGGATCGAAGGGTGTGGCTGCTCACCGGGGTAGCGCTCGTAATCGGCACGGGTGCGGCAGCTTTGGCCGTGATCTTGTTGAGAGCCATTGCGCTGGCGACAAATATCTTCTACTACCACAGGCTGAGTCTGGCCATGGTGGGACCCGCCGGATCGCCTCTTTCGCCATGGCACTTAGTGCTGGTTCCGGTCATTGGTGGCCTTCTGGTAGGGCTTTTAGCCTACTACGGGTCGGACAAGATCCGAGGCCACGGAATTCCTGAGGCAATTGAAGCGATTCTGCTAAACGGCGCGCGTGTAGATCCTAAAGTCGCAGTGCTCAAGCCCCTCTCGGCAGCGATTGCGATTGGCTCAGGCGGGCCTTTCGGCGCGGAAGGTCCCATCATCATGACGGGTGGGGCCTTTGGATCACTGGTAGCGCAATGGCTCAAGTTGACCCATGCCGAACGAACAACGCTGCTCGTGGCAGGAGCTGCTGCCGGCATGTCGGCAACTTTTGCGGCTCCGTTAGCAGCGATCTTGCTTGCGGTCGAATTACTGCTTTTCGAGTGGCGCCCGCGTTCCCTGGTTCCGGTGGCGGTGGCGAGCGTAATGGCCGGTGCATTGCGCGTTTACTGGCTCGGGCCGGGGCCGCTCTTTCCGGTCACATTGCATTCGGCGATTCACCTGGAGCAGTCTCTGCTGGTGGCTGCTCCTTTGGGCATACTGGTTGGATTTGCCTC
>OCZT010001266.1_pt1 | contig 26105 bp, 24 predicted proteins | sample 1539031 | NCBI WGS metagenome assembly OCZT01 (sample SAMEA3539308, study PRJEB22396) | soil metagenome | biome: tundra; feature: field; material: soil | place: USA | collected 2010-05 | depth 0.15 m | reverse complement strand
GGCTCCCGCCCGTGCGCGTGAACTGTTCACGCTCAAGGCCGTGCTGTTCGAGTTCGACAAGAGCACGCTGACCAAGGGCGCGAAGGACACGCTCGGCGTCGCGGTGCGCTACCTGAAGGATCACGACGACGTACGCGTGGAAATCCAGGGCCACACGGACAGCAAGGGCGCCGACGACTACAACATGAAGCTCGGCCTGAGCCGCGCGGAATCGGTCAAGGCATACCTCGGGACACAGGGGATCAGCGCCGATCGCATCAGCACGAGGAGCTTCGGCAAGTCGCAGCCTGTGGCGGACAACACGCTCAATGGCAAGGACAATCCGGCGGGACGGGCGTTGAACCGCCGGGTGGTGATCATCGAATTGCCGTAAGGCGATGCGCTGAACGAGAGAGGGCGGAGGAGCCAAGGCTTCTCCGCCCTCTCTCGTTATGTGCCCAGCATGAACATCGACTTGGAGGTTGTTGCCGTCAGTAGCTGACCTGAATCCCCGTCGTCAGCAGCCTGTCCGTCGTCCCGAACGTCGGCTGCGGCCGCGAATCGAACCGGATCCCGTACGCCAGCTTGATCCCGATGTGCGCCGAGATCGGCGCGACCAGTGCGGACTCGGTGTTGAAGCGATACGACCCGCTCGACTGGAGGTTCAGGATGTACTCCACGAACTGGCTGAAATACGCGAGCTTCGAGAACTGGTGCTTGTAGTTGAGCGCGGCCCGCGCCGAGGGATAGCTCTGGTTGGTTCCATTGACGTCGGATTCCTGCGTGAGCACTCCGCCGACATCCACGCGCGCGCTGTCCCACGGCGCCAGGATCGCCTTCCATGCGACGCCGGCGATCTCATCGGCGCGTGAGTTGAACCCCGCAAAGGTGTTGCGCTCGTAGCTCCCGCCCGCAAAAACGCTCAGGCGAGGCTTGAACGCGTAATCGGCGCGCACGCCGAGGCGGAGCTGGTTGGCGCTCTGCTTGTTGTTGGTCTCGCTCGAGATGTAAGTGCCGGTCTGCGTGAACATCCACAAGCCGTCGGTGCGCACGATCTTGTCGCCGACGGTGAGCGTGGTGAGGTTGGTGTTGCCCGATGCGTTCACGAATCCGAGGTCGCCGGTGAAGGAGGTCACCGGCTTCGGCTTGGTCGTGTCGACGGGTGCGGCGCCGTTGGAGATCATGGCGTTCGACTTCAGCTCCTGGGCGGAGGCGCGCCGCGGGGAGGTGGCGCTGGCCGCCACGCAGGCGGCGAGTGCGATGAGAAGAGTGGCGAGACGGGGGGTCACGAGAGGCGAGGGGCGGGGGCTGGGCTGGGATTCGGGGGCGATCAGATGAATCTATTCGGACAGGGTGGGTGGGCCTACCCTCTCCTTGCGGTCAACAGTATTCCGGCGAGAATGACGCCGCCGCCCGCGAGCGTGAGGGCGCCGGGTACTTCGGCGATGCTGGGGATCAGCGCCGCGAGGAGCGTTGCGCCGACGGGTTCGCCGAGCACGGTGGCGCTGACTACGTAGGCGCGCACGTGCCGCAGCGCCCAGTTGTACGCGGTGTGGCCGAAGATGGTCGGGCCGATCGCCATCGCGGCAAAGAGGGCAAGCTCGTGCGGGGGCTGGCGGGTCAGCGTCGAGCCTTGGACGAGTGCCATCGCCAGTAACACTCCGAAGCAGACGCCGTACACGAGCGTGACGTACGGCCACACGTCGAGTTTCTGGCGGAGCCGCCGGCCGACGAGCAGGTAGAGTGCGACGGTGATGGCGCCGAACAGGGCGAGCGCGTCGCCCTCGAGGGCACGGAGGCCGCTGGTGGCGTGGTGGGCGGCGACACTGTTGAGCGCTCCGGGGAGTGCGGCGAGATTCGCGTCGCCGGTCGCGCCGCCATGGGCATCGCCGAGTGCGAGCAGCGCCGCGCCGCCGAGCGCGATGGCGATGCCCGCGAGTTGCGTGCGCGTGGGCTTCTCGCGCAGCCAGAACGCCGAGCCGAGCGCGACGACGACGGGATGCATGTTCACGAGCACGACGCTCGCGGCCACTGAGGTCATGCCGATGGAGACGATCCAGCTCCAGAGGTGCATCGCGAGAAAGACGCCGGCGGCCGCGCCGGCGAGGAGATCGGGCGGCGCGAGGGTGCGGTATTGACGCCAGCCGCCGGTGAGGACCAGGGCGGCCGTGACGATCGCGAGGGTGAGGCCCATGCGCCACACGGCGATCGCGAGCGGCTCGGCGTGCGAGAGGCGCACGAGCGGGCCGGAGATGGAGACCCCGAGCACCGCGGCGATCAGTGCGAGGGGGACGAGGGCGTGGGGTTTGACTGGCGCGTCGGGTGGGGCGGGGGACATCTCGCTGGGATCAGGGGTCCTGAGGCGTCGCAATCGTTTGCTGCGGCTGGCAGTATTGTGCGCTGGAAGCCGGGGCGTCGGGGGATAATAGTAGTTATCCGGGCCAGCGACTCGTCGGACACGCGATGCGGTGATCATCCGCCGAGCGACTCTGGCGGTCACGCCGATGTCATGTCATATTACCTGTTATGCCAAAGCGCACCGCAGCCAATCGCAACGTTAAGCGGTATCGTGACCGCATGAGACGCGCCGGGTTACGCCTTGTGCAACTCTGGGTCCCGGATACGCGAGCGCGCGGATTCGCCGACGAATGTCGTCGGCAGAGTCGAGCCGTGGCCAGGCATCGGCGCGCGGAGACCGAAGTGATGACCTGGATCGAGGGGACGCAGGACACGGCCGAGTGGACCGCGTGACGCGCGGAGATCTCGTCGTGGTTGCCGTGCCGGGTGACTATGGGAAGCCGCGACCGGCCGTTGTCGTGCAAGCCGACGTGTTCAATGAAGCTCACGCGAGCGTGACCCTCGTGCCCGTGACAAGTACGCTCGTGGACTCGCCGCTATTCCGTCTAACCGTGGAGCCTTCGCCGGGGAACGGCTTGCGATCGTTGTCGCAGATCATGGTGGACAAAGTCACGACGGTCAGTCGCGCACGGATCGGCCGGACAATCGGCCACGTTGAGGACGACACGCTGCTTCGCGTCAGCCGCGCCCTGGCACTGTGGATCGGGATCGCCGCATAGCGTGCGCGCATTCCCGGCGTCGACCATTCGGCAATGAGGTCCTGGGTCTGACCGCTGTCAGCTGACCGCTGTCAGCTGACCGCTGGCGGTCGGCAGTGCCGCCGGTTTCTCGCGGCTATTTGGCGGCGGCTATGAACTCGGAGCCCTGCGCTCGGCGCTGTCTGCGAGGGCTGTTGTGGCAGTGCTCCCCCGCTCCCTGATACGACTTGCCGGAGCCTCGCAATCGTGCGATGCGGCCGGCGTGATTCTGCGCTGGGAAGGTGATGCGCCACGGGATAGCAGTAGTCATGTGCACACCCCTGCAACCAGTTGACGCGCGTCACGTGATGCGTTACATTCTCCCATGATCAAGACGTTCGCGGATCGGCGGACCCAGGAACTGTTCCTGAGCGGGTCGGCCAGGCGCTTTCCGCCGCATATCGCGGCTCGGGCAGCGCGCAAGCTGGAGTACGTCGACCTCGCTACGTGCCTGGACGATCTGAAGGTGCCTCCCGGCAATCGCGTGCACCGGCTCAAAGCGGATCGCAGCGGGCTATATGCAATCGCCGTGAACGATCAGTGGCGCGTGTGTTTTCGATTTCTCGATGGCGACGCGTACGATGTCGAGATCTGCGACTATCACTAAGACGGAGCACGAACTCATGAGCATCCCGAACACCCGTCCGATGAAGCGTCGTCCGACCCATCCGGGAGAGATGCTCCGTGAGGACTTCCTGCCCGACTTCGGGGTGACGGTTGCCGGACTCGCCGCGGCCGCGGGCGTTTCGCGGCAGTCGATCAACGAGTTGCTGCGGGGGCGGCGGGCAGTCAGTCCCGAGATGGCGCTCCGTCTCGCCCGCCTGTTCGGAAATTCGCCGGAGTTCTGGCTCAACGCGCAGCGGGCGGTCGATTTGTGGGACGCGACGCAAGCACTGAAGAACGAGATGGCGCGCATCAAGCCGCTCCGGGTCGCATGACAGTTGCCGGGTTGGCTGCCGCGAAACGGCGGCGACGGGCGCACAGATGAGATCGCCTCCGGTCGCGTTGGCTCGGGCTCCGGGCTAGTTTCCACGCCGATGCCCGCTCATCTGATTTCCAGGACCCGCCTTTCGACGCTGCTCGCATCGGCCAAGCGGAAACGCATCGCCGTGGTGGGCGACGCTATGCTCGATGTGTATCTCACGGGCGACGTGGAACGGGTCTCGCCCGAGGCGCCGGTGCCGGTGGTGCGCGTGCGGGAACGCCGCTATGCGCTCGGCGGCGCGGCGAACGTCGCCCAGAACGTGGCGGCGCTCGGGGCGGCGGCTGAGCTCGTTTCGACCGTCGGCTCGGACGAGTCGGCGACGTTGGTGCGCGGCCTTCTCGAAGAGCAGGGAAGCGAAACGCGCGGCCTCGTGCTGGTCGACCGCCAGACGACCACGAAAACGCGCATCGTCGCGCGCTCGCAGCAGGTGGTGCGCGTGGACGATGAGGTGGACGACGACTGTACGCCCCGCGAGATCGCGAAAATCCAAGCGGCCATCGCGCGCGCCGTGAAGGCGAGCGACGCGCTGATCCTCGAGGACTATAACAAGGGCGTGCTGGTCGTGCCGGTGATCGAGCACGCGATTGCCGCGGCCCGGAAGAAGGGGATTCCGGTGGTGGTGGATCCCAAATACCGGAACTTCTTCTCGTACAAGGGCGCGACGATCTTCAAGCCGAACCGCCGCGAACTCGAGGCGGCGCTCGGCGCCGCGGTGGACGTCGAACACCCGAAGACGCTTCCCGGCCTCGTGGAGAAGCTCGGCGTGGAAGCGATCCTGCTCACGCTGAGCGAGCGCGGGATGGCGCTCATCGAGCGTGGCGCCACGGCAAAGAAAGGTGTCCACAGAATTCCGACGACCGCGCGCGAGGTGTACGACGTGGTCGGCGCGGGCGACACGGTGACGGCGTATCTCGCGGCGATGCTGGCGGGCGGCGCGACGCCGCTCGAGGCGGCGATCATCGCGAACTTCGCGGCGGGGGTGGAAGTCGGCAAGCTCGGCGCGGCGACAGTCAGCACCGAGGAAGTACTCGCGGCGTACGACGCGTACGGCGAGAGCTAGGGGCGACGGGACGAACTGTTTCCGTCGCACGTCGCCCCTCGCTATTTGCCGACGGAATACCGATTAGACTTCTGGGAGTCATGAGAAACCTCCCCCTCGACGTCGTCGTCACGCGCGGTGGCAGCATCGAATCCCGCCATCGCGTGCACGCCGCGGTCGTCGGGCCCGGGGATGCGGTGATCGCAGTGGCACGCGACGCGTCGCTGGTCACGATGTGGCGATCGTGCTCGAAATTCTTCCAGGTGTTGCCGTTCCTCTCGTCCGGCGGATTCGACGAGCTCGGCTGGGGCGACGAGGAACTCACGCTCGCCTGTGCCTCGCACGGCGGGGAGCCCGAGCACATCGCGATCGCCGATCGCATGCTGCGTTCCATCGGCCGGGAGGAGGGCGACCTTGCCTGCGGACCCCACGAACCGCTCTCGGCGCGCGGCGCGAAGCTCGCGCGTGAAAGCGGCCGGCCGTTCTCGCGACTGATGAACAACTGCTCGGGCAAGCACGCGGCGATGCTCGCGCGCGCGACGACGGCGGGGTGGCCGACGCACGGATATGAGCGCGCCGACCACTCGGTTCAGCGGAGTTGTCTTGCCGAGGTCGCGACGTGGAGCGGCGTGCCCATCGACGACATGCCGATCGGTGTGGACGGATGCGGCGTGACCGTGATGGCGCTGCCGCTCACGGCGATGGCGCTTGCGTATTCGCGGTGGGGACAGGCGGTGGAGGTCGGCGATGAACTGCCAGCGCGGACCGCGGCGGCGGTGCGGGCGAATCCGTTTCTGCTCGGGGGAACGGACCGGTTCGATACAATCATGATCGAGGAGACGGGCGGCCGCGTGATATCGAAGGTGGGCGCCGAGGGGGTGCATTCGATCACCGTGCCGGCGATGGGGCTGGGAATCGCGGTGAAGGTCGAGGATGGGGCGCTGAGGGCGCAGACGGTGGCGGTGATCAAGGTGCTGCAGTTGATGCGGGTGCTTCCGGAGACGCTGACGCCGCGGCTGGCGGAGTGGGCGATGAGGGCGATTCGGAATACGAGAGGGGAGATTGTCGGGGAGATAAGAGCAGCGAACTGAGGGGGGAGGAACGACAAAAGCGACGGGACCGAATCGTGTTGTGCACGATCGGTCCCGTCTCTTTTTTCTCGAGTCTACGGCTTCTTTTTCGGCGCCGCCTTGGTCTTCGTTGCCGCCGGAGTCGTGTCCGGTTTCGGCATGAGATTCATATCCGACCTGAACTGCACCTGCACGATGTACGCCGCCGGCTTGCCGAAACTCCAGTCGAGCTTCCACTTTTTCATCTCGGTATCGAAACAGGCATTCACCAAGTCGCCCGCGCCCGACGTCCAGGTCGTACCTGACCGCTGGACCTGGATGAGGTCCACGCCGATGGTCGCCATGTGTGCGAAGATGCTGACGGTGCCGGCGAGATACGGATCGGTCCTGCGCCCGATCTGGAAGCAGTTGCTGGCCTGCGCGAGCGCGGCGAGCGTATCGCGCAGCGAGACCGAGCCGACCGCGTAGCCCTTGCCGAGTGCCTCGACGACCTTCAGGGCCGGCTTGCTGGCATTGATTACCGAATCCGCGAAGGCCTGCTGGCGCTTGCGGTATTCGTCGGGCGAGAGGGCGTTCGCGGGAACGGATGCCTTCGAGCTTGCGTCGTCCTTTGTCTTGTCGCCGCCGCAGGTGCTGCCGCCGCAGGCGGTGAGAGCGAAGGCCGAATAGAGGAGAACACGTTTTGCGTGGGGCAAGTTCATTCTACTTCCTCGTGGTCGTACGGATTGGCGATCAACCGTGCAATTTATATCATTGACAACGCAAGTGAAGCGGACTCAATGCAATAACCCAACCCGACCCGGAATGTTTCGATGACACACTCGGATGACCCGCACGGTACTGTTCCGGCGCTGGACGGGGCAACGGCGGCCCTCGTGCGGCAGTCGGCCCGGATCACAGCGGGGAGCGAAGAGGAGGTCAGGGCAGGGTTCGCCGAATGCACCGCGGCGCGGGTGAGCCAGCGATGGCAGGAGGAACTCGTGTTGCAGTCGTATCTGTTCGCCGGGTTCCCGCGCGCGCTGAACGCGGCGCGGGAATGGCGCAGGTCGCAGGCGATCGAGGGGCTCGCCGGTTGGACGAGTGAGCGGAGGAGCGGAGCGACGTTGGGTGCGGGGCCGCACGAGGGATACGCCGACGTGTTCGACTGGCGCGAGCGCGGGGAGGAGACGTGCCAGACGATCTATGGCGAGTCGTACGAGAAACTGCGAGGGAACATCAAGCGGTTGAGCCCGTCGCTCGATGAATGGATGGTCGTGGAGGGGTACGGAAAGGTGCTGTCGCGGGACGGGCTGGATTTGGGGAGACGCGAGTTGTGCATCATCGCGGCGTGCGCGGCGGCGGGGCAGGACAGGCAGCTGCACTCGCATTTGCACGGGGCGTTGAATGCGGGAGTGGAGGTGGGAGTGGTGAGGGAGGTCTTGGCGGCGCTCGAGGGGATCGTGTCTCCGGAAGCGCTGGCGAAGGCGAGGCTATTGCTCGCGAGAGTGGTTGGGAAAAGCAGAAGTGAGGGGGGAGGTGGGAGGCGGGAGGAGAAGTGAGAGGGGAGATTCGACCCGACGCGGACTGCGGAAAAGGAATGCGGGGATCGGGAGAAGATGGGAGAAGGGAGTTGTTGTCGGTCTCGTCGCTCGCCTCTTGTCCGTCATCCGGATTCCTCTTCCGCATTCCGCATCGGTTCGAATCTCCCCCTCTCCCCTCTGATTTTGCGGTGATCCGCTAGGTTTCAGGATGTTCATCGACCGCGCAAAAGTTCGTGTCGCCGCCGGGACCGGCGGGTCGGGATGTAGTTCATTCCGACGGGAGTGGAGAGAGCCCATGGGTGGGCCCGACGGTGGCGAGGGCGGAAAGGGGGGCGACATCACGGTGCGCGGTGATTCCGGCCTGGCGACGCTGCTCGACTACAGTTACCGCGACTTCTGGGAAGCGGAACGCGGCGAGCACGGAATGGGCGCGAACAAGAGTGGACGCGGCGGGGCCTCGATCGTGATGCCGGTGCCGCTGGGGACGGTCGTGAAAGATCTCGATACGGGCCAGGTGATCGGCGAGATCCTCGCGGATGGCGAAGAACTGCTCGTGGCAAAGGGCGGGCGCGGCGGAAAGGGGAATTCCTTCTTCGCCACCGCCACGCACCAGTCACCACGGGAATGGCAGCCCGGCGAAGAAGGACAGCAGCGCACGCTCGAGCTCGAACTCAAGCTCATCGCCGATATCGGACTGGTGGGGCAGCCGAACGCGGGGAAAAGCACGCTGCTCTCCGTCATCTCCGCGGCTCGGCCGAAAATCGCGGACTATCCGTTCACGACACTCTCGCCAAACCTCGGTGTCGTACAGCTCTCGGACCACCGCACCTTCGTGGTCGCGGACATTCCGGGGATCATCGAAGGCGCACACGCTGGGAAGGGACTCGGGCTGCAGTTCCTGCGACACATCGAACGGACGCGGATGCTCGCGTTCCTCATTCCCATCGACGCGACGGATTGGCAGGGGGAGTACGATCAGCTGAGACGGGAGATCTCGCAGTACTCGGCGGAACTGGCGGCGAAACCGCATTGCGTGGTGTTCACGAAACTCGATCTTCTTGGAGAGCAGTACACGCCGGAGATCGAGACGCAGGGGGCGTTCGGGGTGTTCTCGATTTCCGCGCCGGGGAGAATTGGGCTCGATGCGCTGAAAGACGCGTGGTGGGACAAGATCCTGGCGCTCAAGAAAGAGATGGGAGTGGGGAGCGCGGAGATCAGGTACTAGAGGCGAGACGAGTGGAGAGGGGAGAGATTCGACCCGATGCGGGGTGCGGAAGAGGAATGCGGGAGGGCGGGATAAGTGGAGAGGGGGGAGCTACAACGGGTGCGGGAGATTGGGAGAGGGGACGAGGATTTCCCGCAGGCGCTCAGGGAGACTCAACGGCCGCCGGAGTCGATCTTTGTCATCGGCGATGAGACGATACTCCGGCTGGCGCCGAACAGGCTGGTGGCGATCGTGGGAACGCGGGATGCGTCGCCATACGGCCTGAGGGTGGCCGCCGCGCTCGCCGAAGCGTTCACGAAAGCCGGGGTTGGGGTCGTCAGTGGCTTGGCACGGGGGATAGACTCCGCGGCGCACCGGGCGGCGCTGGAGGCCGGCGGAAAGACGATCGCGGTGATGGGAACCGGTGTGGATGTGCCCTATCCGGTCGGCCACAGGAGACTCCACGCGGAGATCGCGGCAAAGGGGCTGGTGCTTTCCGAGAACGAGCCGGGGTCGCCGGCCGGGCCGGGGTGCTTTCCCCGCCGGAACCGAATCATCGCAGGGCTCGCCCGGGTCACGATCGTGGTCGAGGCGCCGTACAAGTCCGGTGCCATCAACACCGCCACACAGGCCCTCGAAGCGGGCAGGGTGGTCGCCGCCGTCCCCGGCCCAATCGACTCACCCCGAAGCGCCGGCGCCAATCTGCTGCTTCGCGACGGGGCCCAGATCATCCACTCGATCGACGACGCGCTGATGCTTTACGGCCTTAGCCGAGCCCGGAAGGACGAATCGCCGGCCCCCGGCGGCGTCGAGTCCATAATTTGGGACGCCCTCGCTGCCGGTCCTGCACCGGTCGAACTGCTGACGAGCCGGTGCGGCCTGACCGTCCGCCAAGTCCTCGAGGGCATCGCTCGCCTCGAACTCTGCGGGATGGTCCAGCAACGGGCAAACGGCTCGATCGAACGGATCAAGATCGCCTGAAATCCCGTTCGATGCATGTTGAGAATGACCTAAAGTGATTTCGCAAGATACTGTGGTATTGGATACTAACGTCCGGCATCTAGAATCTACTTTAGGGAAGAATTGGTGGTCTCGGCAGCGTGCGAAAAGGCACCATTGTTTGACACGGAAGGTCATGGTTTTCAACATCGCGTGAGAACACACTTGAGTCTTGTGTGGAAGACCGTACATTGTACGGGACAGAAATCAGTCGCCAAGGAGCGCCCAACGACCACGACCGCGGTACCGTACCTCACGCTGAAGGCCGATGACCGGCAGGAGCTTCGAATTCCTGCGCTCCTGAAAGCGCACGCGGCACAGATCGCAGCGGCACGGGGGCAGTCCACCTCGGAATACCTCGTTGAACTCATCGCAACGAATGTGACCGTGGACATGGCCCAGTCGCTCACCTGGGATCTCGCGCCGCAGGAAGTGATGACGTTGTTGCGTGTCCTCTCGTCCCCACGCGCCGACACCGCCGCGATGAAGGCGGCGCGCGCGAAGGCGGAGGAGCTGTTTGGATCCGAGCCGAGTCAGTGAGCGGGGCCCAGCCCGCGTTGCGAGTCGAAGTGCTCACTGCCGCATGGCAGCTCGAAGTGCCAACTGCCGCGTTGAAGCTCGAAGTGCTCACCGCAGCGCACGCGGTGACGACGTGCATGACCGGCAACGCGCCGATTGACAGCTATCTGCACACGATGGCCCTGGCCGAGCAGGCTCAGGGTCTCGCCACCGTGCATGTCGTGCTGGAATCAGACCAGTCCATCGTCGGGTTCTTCACGCTGTCCCCGTTGAGCCTGCGGCTCAAGCAACTTTCAGTGGCACTGCCGAGCCTTTCCGGGGCGGTCTACCCGGACATTGGCGGCTACCTGCTTGGGCGTATGGGCGTGCACGCGCTGCGGAAGGATGGCGGCATAGCGAAGGCGGTGGTGTGGCGCGCGAAGCAGATTGCCCAGCAGAGCGGAACGGGTGGCGTCTTTCTCGCGGTCGACCCAAAGGACGATGATCTGGTCGGCTATTACGCGCAGTTCGGCTTCGAGCGGCTCGACTCGACCGGCGTTCGGCGCCGGATGATTCTCTCCCTGCGCTAGATTCGGGTCGTCGCCCTATACCCTGCCGCCTTTGCATCTCTACCTCCACATCCCGTTCTGCACCCGCCGCTGCAGCTACTGCGATTTCGCCATCGCTGTGCGCCGCGTCGTGCCGGTCACCGATTATATAGATGGAATCGCCGCCGAACTGCGCACCCGTACTATCGGCACCGAAATCGCGCCACTCGAAACGGTATATCTTGGCGGTGGCACGCCTTCCAAGCTTGGTGTTGAAGGCATCGGACGTCTCCTGGACTCCATTCGGGCCACTCCGGGACTTTCCGTTCAGGACGCCGCCGAGCTCACCATGGAGGCCAATCCCGAGGATGTGACGGCGGAGGCTGCCGAGGCATGGGAGGCGGTGGGGATCAACCGCTTGTCGCTCGGTGTGCAGTCATTTGATCCGACGGCGCTCGCCTGGATGCATCGGACGCACGACGCGCTTGCGCCCGGGCGGGCTATCGAGGCGGCGAGGTCAGCGGGGATCGGCAACATTTCGCTTGACCTCATCTTTGCATTGCCCGACCACCTGCGGCGGAACTTCGCTTCCGATCTCTCGATGGCGATCGCTTTGGGTCCGGACCACATCTCGCTTTACGGACTGACCGTCGAGCCACGCACGCCGCTGGGACGCTGGACGGCGCGTGGTGAGGTTGCCGCCGCACCGGAAGAGCGATACGCCGAGGAGTTCCTGCAGGCGCACGAGGTTCTGTTGACCGCGGGATTCGAGCATTACGAGGTGTCGAATTTCGCCAGGCCCGGCATGGCCAGCCGGCACAACTCCGCCTACTGGCGGCGTGTCCCGTACATGGGAGTCGGGCCGTCGGCGCATTCATTTGATGGTGTCGAGCGCCGGTGGAACGAGCGCGAATACGCCGCTTGGCGTGCACAGGTCGCGCGCGGCGCCGATCCTCTTGGTGGCTCGGAAGTGCTCAACCAGGAGAATGTCCTCGCGGAAGAGGTATATCTCGGGCTTCGCACGTCGCACGGCCTGCCTGTTTCTGACGCGGACGCCGATCGCATCGCGGCGTGGGAGCGCAGCGGGTGGGCGACGAGACGAGCGGGCCGCGTGACGCTGACCGCCGAGGGATGGCTGAGACTGGACAGCCTGGCGGCCTCGTTGACGGACGTTCGAAGCCGCCCGCCAAGGTCCAGTCGGTGGCCGAGTGAAGCGAGCTTTCCGTCGCCCTCCTTGACCGCTCTTCCGAGCGTCCAGTAGACTAGGACTCGTGCCCGCCTCCGAGCTGACCGACCGCGAACGCCAGATCCTCGAGGCGGTGATCCGCTCGTACGTGGAGACGGCGGAGCCCGCGGGCTCGCGCACCCTCTCGCGGCGCTTCGGACTCGGGGTCTCGCCCGCGACCATCCGCAACACGATGAGCGACCTGGAAGAGAAGGGTTTTCTCTTTCATCCGCATACTTCGGCTGGGCGCATTCCGACGGACAAGGCATACCGCGTGTACGTGGACGAGCTGCTGCAGGTCCGTCCGCTCGACAGCGTCGAACGCTTCCAGCTCGCGCAAGAGATCTCCGCGGGCGGATCGGCGATCGAGTCCATCCTCCGGCGCGCCGCGCAATCGCTCGGCGTCCTCACGCAGGAGCTCGGCGTCGCGCTCGGGCCGCGCATGGAGCAGGCGATCCTCGCGAAGCTCGAACTGGTGCGGCTCACGAGCGAGAAGCTGATCCTCGTGCTTTCACTGCGCGGCGGCGCGGTGCGCACGATCTTCATAGAAGTGCCGGGTGAGATTGCGGACGATGCGCTGCTCGAGGTGCAGGTCATGCTGAACGAGCGGCTGGCGGGGCTGTCGCTGGGCGAGATCCGGATGTCGCTGGGGGCGCGGCTTCGCGACGCGACGACGGCGACGGCGGCCGGCTCCAACGAACTGTTGAACATCTTCCTGCAGGAGGGCGACGCGCTGTTCGACGTGCCCACGCAGGACGACGGGCAGGCGGTGGTGCTCGGCCAGGCCTCGCTGCTCGCGGAGCAGCCGGAGTTCGCGAGCGGCGACCGGATGCGGCGATTGATCGAGTTGACGGAAACGCGCGCGGAGCTGGCGACGCTGCTGCGTTCGCGGTCGTCGGCGAGCGGGATTTCGATCTCGATCGGGAGCGAGCACGGGTCCGCGCTGCCCGGCGGGCTGACGGTGGTGACCGCGGAGTATCACGCCGGGAGCCTCTCCGGCGTGATCGGCGTGATCGGGCCGACGAGGATGTCGTACGAGAAAGTGATCGCGCTCGTGACGCACACGTCGTCGTTGATCACAGATCTGCTTGCGTGAACGAGGCGGGCGGTCGCTCCGGCGCTTAGTACTACTACAACTGAAGAACCACGGAAACTCACGGATCGACGGCCGGATATTCGCGGATATACTTGAAGGGGAACGACAACTGCGGTGCCATTGCGGTTGCAGTTCCCCCAGGAATGATCAGCGTGCATCCGGAGGTTGATCCGCACTTTTATCCGTGTTACCGCTTTTTGTTATCTTGTACGCCTCCCGACCACTCCACCGAACCGCATGGCTGATTTTTACACGATTCTCGGAGTTGAGCGCACCGCGTCGGACGACGACATCAAGCAGGCCTATCGTCGCCTCGCGATGCAGTTCCATCCGGACAAGAACGCCGGCTCCAAGGAATCCGAAGAGCGCTTCAAGGCGATCTCCGAGGCGTACGACGTGCTGCGCGATGCGCAGAAGCGCGCCGCGTACGATCGCTACGGCGAGGCGGGGCTGCGCGGTGGAGGCGGCGGCGGATTCCACCATGTGGACATGTCCGAGGCGCTCAACATCTTCATGCGCGACTTCGGGCTCGGCGACCTGTTCGGCGTGGGCAACCAGCGCCAGCAGACGGGACCGCGCGCCGGGGCGGATGTCAAGATCGACCTTCGGCTGACACTCGCCGAAGTCGCGAGCGGCGTCACCAAAGAGATCAAGATCAAGCTGCTCGATCCGTGCGAGCGCTGCGGCGGCGGCGGCGCTGAGCCCGGGACGAAGCCCACGCGCTGCACGACCTGCGGCGGGCAGGGCGAGGTGCGGCGGTCGCAGCGTTCGTTCTTCGGCCAGTTCGTGAGCGTGGCGCCGTGCCCGTCGTGCGGCGGCGAGGGCGTGATGATCGCGTCACCGTGCAAGTCGTGCCGCGGCGAGGGGCGGCAGCGCGGCGAGCATACCATTCCGATCAACGTGCCCGCGGGCGTCTCGACGGGACAGTACATGCACCTGCGCGGCGTGGGGAACTTGGGCGCGCGAAGCGGTCCGCGCGGCGATCTCGTCGTGCTCTTCGAGGTCGACGACGACGAGCGGTTCGAGCGCGACGGCGAGGATCTCTACACTGAAGTGCTGCTGACTTTTCCGCAGGCGGTGCGCGGCGCGGACGTTGAGGTCGCGGGGATTGCCGGGCCGATCATGCTGCACGTCCCGCCGGGCACGCAGAGCGGGCAGGTCTTCCAGCTCCGCGGGCGCGGGCTGCCTCGCGTGAACGCGTCGGGCACGGGCGATCTCCATGTGCGCGTGCAGCTGTGGACGCCGACGGATCTCACCGCGGACGAGAAGCGCGTGATCGATGAACTCGCGAAAGTTCACTCTCCGGTGCCGTTGGCACGAAGCAAGGGGTTCTGGGCGAAGATGAAGGAAGCGCTCGGCGCGTGACCGATTCGCCGTGGTGGACGCGGGTCGCGGTGCGGCCGTCTCACGTCAACACACGAGATCGCGTGAGCGCGGCGATGTTCGAAGCGGGCGCGCAGGGCGTGCACGAAGCCGGTGACCTGCTGGTCACGCACCTCGAGTCGTCCGTCGATTCCACGGCGATCGCGTACGCGGTGCACGCGGCGGACCCTCAAGCGACGATCGAAGCACACGCCGTTCCCACGGTGGACTGGAGCGTCGCGTGGCGCGATCTGATACATGCCCATGAGGTGGGGCGGCTGACCGTCGCTCCGCCGTGGCTCGCCGAGGGGATGGATCCGGCGCGGACCGTGATCATCGAACCCGCGATGGCGTTCGGCACGGGTGACCATCCGACGACGCGCGGGGTGATGCGTCTCATGCAGCGCGTGCTGCGCGACGGCGATGTCGTAGCTGACATCGGTGCGGGGAGCGCGGTGCTCGCGATCGTCGCGGCGAAGCTCGACGCCTCGTCGGTCGCAGCCGTGGAGCTGGATCCGGATGCGATCTCGAACGCCGAGGAGAACATCGCGCGCAACGGCGTCGCCGATCGCGTGCACGTGATCGAGGGCGACGCGGCGCTCCTGCTGCCGCTGCTCGCGCCGGTGCGGGTGGTGCTGGCGAACATCATCTCGTCGGTGCTCACGGAGTTGCTGCCGGTCATCAGGCTCTCGCTCACCGCGGACGGCGTCGCCATCTTGAGCGGGATTCTCGATGAGGAGCGGGAGAAGATGTGCACGCTGTTCGCGGCCGGCGGGTGGCGCGTGATGGATGAAGACACCGAAGGGGAGTGGTGGTCGGTGGCGATCGGGAAGACACCCTGATGGCGTTGGCCACGTTCGTGAGCGCCGAACCGTTCGCGCTCGGGGGGACACCCTGATGGCCTTGGCGACGTTCGTGACCACGGAGCCGTTCGCGCTCGGGGAGACGGTCACGTTGGGCGAGGATGAAGCGCGTCACATGCGTGTGCTTCGGCTCGAGGTTGGACAGCCGGCAGGCCTGCTCGATGGGCGTGGCACGCGCGGCCTCGGGGTGCTCGTGCGCTTGGCCAAGCGTCACGCGGCCGTGAACGTCGAATCGGTCTCGACCGTGGAGCCGCCGCCCTCGGTGCACCTGATCCTTCCCGTCGCGGACCGCGACCGCATGCTCTGGCTCGCGGAAAAGGCGACCGAGCTTGCGGCGACGAGCTGGCGGCCGGTGATGTTCAAGCGGTCGAAGAGCGTGAATCCTCGTGGCGAGGGAACGCTTTTTCAGCAGAAGGTCGCGGCGCGAATGGCCGGCGCGCTCGGACAGTCGCACGGTGCGTGGCTGCCGGTCGCGTATCCCGAGGCGACGGTCGAGCGCGCGATCGCGGCGACACCCGATGGGCCGAGGCTGGTGCTCGACATGGCGGGTGAGCCGATCGGGTTGCTCGTGGCCGAGGCGATCGCGAACGCGCGCGAGCACGGCGCGGGATTCCTCAAGCCGATCACGCTGGTGGTCGGGCCCGAGGGCGGACTGGAGAGCGCGGAGCTGGAGCAGTTCAAGACCGCGGGATTTCGCCCGGTGAGCCTGGCGCACACGGTGCTGCGGTTCGAGACGGCGGGGGTGGCTGCGCTGGCGGTAGTGAGGGCGGCGCTCGCGACGCTGCCGCGGACGATCAAGGCGGGGCGCGATACGGGGACGCGTGAGGAAAGTCCGGGAGCGCCAACGCGACCGGGCGACGATCACGAAGCCGGTGAACTCGAGGAGATCGGGAATGGCTGAAACGTGTTTGTTCTGCCGGATCGCGCTTGGGGAGATTCCCGCGAAGATCGTCGCGGAGGGTGCGACGTGCATCGCCTTCAGGGATGTGAATCCGCAGGCGCCGGTGCATGTGCTGGTCATCCCGCGGGTGCACGTGGCGTCGCTGAACGAGGTGACGTCGCCGGCGCTGCTGGCCGATGTGATGCAGATGGCGCGAGAAGTGGCGAAGCAGGAGGGGATCGCGGCGGGCGGGTACCGTGTGGTGTTCAACACGAATGCGGATGGCGGGCAGTCGGTGGGGCATGTGCACGCGCATTTGCTCGGGGGGAGGCGGATGGGGTGGCCACCTGGGTAACGAAGAGTGGCGAGTGGGGAGGGGGAGAGGGGAGACTCGGGCCGATGCGGGGTGCGGAGGAGGAATGCGGGATGCGGAGTCGAGAAGTGAGAGGGGGAACGGCGCGGCTGTGAGCCGCTCTGAGCATCAAAGCTGTGAGCGGCGTCCAGCTGATAGCTTCGAGAAAACGGCGACGGGACCGGTCGGTGCGCGGAACATTCGGCGCACTGGTCGGTTCCGTCGCACTTTGTCTGACAGGTATCGGCTGAAGGCTGGCAGGTGAGAGCGTTGATCTCGTCGCTCACCGTTGACGGCCGGGCGTCAACTCGACGAAGGCGGTCGCCGACGCGCGCTTGCCTCAGTGAGCGTGCGTTTCCGTGCTCGCTCCGCGTTCCCGTTCCTTGTCTCGCCGGATTTGCACGCCGAGCCACCAATGAAGAGCCATGCCGCACACAAGGAGCAGCAACGGTCCTCCGAAAGCGATGATTCCGTTAATCAGCACGAAGTCTCCGGTATTCGGCAAGCAAGGCCGTAACTATTAAGACAGCGCCGAGGCCGGATAGGATCAACAGGACTCCTCTCTGTCGAAGGGACGCAACGCGTATCGAAAACTCGCGGCTCGCGGTGAACGGCGAACTTGGCGGCCAATCGTCGATCGCTACCCGTCGCTTGGCCACTCCACGCTGGGGTCGAATATCCCCGCTGTGAGGGGGTCGGCCAGCGCTTCGCGCCTGAAGCGGCGATGCAGGAAGAACCCGGCCGTGCCGATGAGCAGGCCGATCGGGATCATGAAGACGCTCACAGTCTGTCCGAACGTGAGCAGTGCCTGGCGACCGCCGGGAAACGTGACGTGCATGAACGGCAGGTCAAACATGCCGTGCGCGTACACGACACTGATGAGGCCGGCCGCGGCGACGGTGAAGCCAATACGCCGTGCTCGTCGCGACAGCATGATGCGAGATTTCGCCTCGGACTGAACGAACGCCTCGGCGGCCGTGACCGGTCGGGCGCGATTTCTTTCAGACGATGGTCGAGTGATATCGAAGCTCATGCCGAGAGCATGGCCGCGCAGCCGTGCGAACGCAAGGTTGGTTACGCCGTCCTCTCCACCGTCGCCTTGCGCTCGAGCAATCCCCACCCCACCACCCGTCCCTTGATCGCCGCGACGAAGCTCTTCAGCACGACCGAATACATGATCTGCCGGTAGACGAATCGCTGCAGCATGATGAGCCACGAGAGGCTCTTCTCCTCATCGGGCTCCATGAGGAATGCGATCATCGCGCCGAGCCAGTCGGTGATGAGGAAGAGTCCATAGAACGTCAGGACGTGCTCGAGGTCGGCGAGCGCGTACGTCTCGCCGTGCGTCTTGAAGGTCATCCAGACCGAGAAGAGCGAGAAGAGGAACATCAGGTCGGCGAGCGGCGAGATGGCCGTGAGCAGGAGCTGGAACAGCCACGTGTTCGGAAGGGCGACGAAGCCGAGCGTGCCGAAGCGGCGATTGAACAGCGCGTCCTTGTGCTTCCACGCGCACTGCAGCGTGCCGAACGACCAGCGGAACCGCTGACGCGAGAGCGTGCCGAGCGTGTCGGGCGCCTCGGTCCACGCGATCGCGCGCTCGGCGAACGCGATCTCATGGCCCATCTTGCGGATGGTGATCGTCAGGTCCTGATCCTCGGCCAGCGTGTCCTGCGTGAACCCTCCGGCCGCGAGGATCAGCGAGCGCCGCCATGCGCCCACGGCGCCGGGGATCACGGTGATGCAGTTGAGCAGGGCGAACGCGCGACGGTCGAGATTCTGCGACGTGACGTATTCGAGTGCCTGCCACCGTGTGACGAGGTTCACGCGGTTTCCGACCTTCGCGTTGCCGGCGACGGCGCCGACCTCGGGACGCGCGAGCGGCGCGACGAGCGCGGCGATGGTCTCCGGCTCGAACTGCGTGTCGGCGTCGAGGCAGACGACGATTTCGCTGGTCGCGCGCTGGATGCCGTGATTGAGCGCGCTCGCTTTGCCGCCGTTCGGTTTGGACAGCACCGTCACGCGCGGTTCATCGCGGAACGCGCGCGTGGCCACGTCGCGGGTGTCGTCCGGCGACCCGTCGTCCACGACGATGATCTCTATCGCGCCGGCGTATTGCTGCTTGAGGAGCGACTCGACGGTGCGGACGATCACCAGCTCCTCGCGGTACGCCGGCACGACGACGCTCACCGGCGGTGCGTACGGCGCGTCCGGTCCGCGCGGGCGCGAGCGGACCCGCTGGACGGTGGCGAGCGTGATGATGAAGAACAGGCGCGCCACGGCGAGGATGACGCAGCCGAAGAACACCCAGTAGAGTCCCCATGCGGCGAGTCCGAGGAAGCCGAACGAGACGATGTCGACGAGGTGCGCCCAGATCGTGCGCGACTCGAGCGGCGGCATGGCTTCGTCGCGCGTGATCCCCGCGAGTTCGGAGACGAGCACCGGCTGGTAGCCGCTGGCGACGAGCGAGTCTATCAGCGTGCCGAGGATCGCGACGGTGGCGGTGCGGTCGCCACCCGAGTCGTGCATGAGGATGACGTTGCCGTCGCCGCGCAGGTTGAGCGTGGTGGAGAGGATCGAATCGGGACTGGAAATGCGCCAATCCTGGGAGTCCATCTGGACGCCGACCGTGAGGTAGCCGAGGCTGGTGCCGATGTCGACGGCGTCGAGTTCCTCGCTGGACGTGGGGTCGGCGTCGCCGAAGTAGGGCGGGCGGAAGAGCGCGGTGCGGCGATTGGTGATGGTCTCGATGAGGCGGCCCGTCGAGACGATCTCGAGCCGCGAAACGAACGCGCTGGTGAGCTCGAGGTTCGGGTGCGTGTACGTGTGGTTTCCGATCTCGTGTCCATCGCGCAGGATGCGGCTCACGATGCCGGGATATTCGTCGGCCTGGCGCCCCACGATGAAGAAGGTCGCCTTCACTCCTCGCGACGCGAGCGTATCGAGGATGGCGTTGGTGTAGCGCGGGTCGGGGCCGTCGTCGAAGGTAATCGCGACTTTCCCCGGATCGCTCGAGCCGAAACGCTCCACGACCCATGGCGAGGGAAACTGCGTGATGCTCTCGTGCGTGATGATCTGTGTCTTCGAATCGAACTGGAGGAGGCGGCGGCCGTGTGACGGCCGCGTGGCGATGCGCAACAATCCGCCTTTCCCCGCGAACTGCGGATCGTAGCCGGCGGGAATGTCCTCGAGCAGCTGCGGCTGTCCGTGCGGCACGTCGTTCGAGATGGCGTGCCAGATGGATGGATCTTCCGAACCGAGCCGCCAGATGGCGGAGCCCGCCGCGCCGAGCTCGACGCCGGCGCGCGCCTGGTTCCATGCGGTGACGCCGTCGAGGAACCATGCGACGTGATCGGCGCCCGCGCTGTCAGTGTAGGTGACGTACGGATTCAGCGAGACGGAATCGAACTGGACCGTCGCGCCCAGCGCTTTCGCGCGGACCATCGCGTCCTGGAACGTGAGCTCATGGCCGCTGAGTTTCGGGCCGGCATCGTTCCAGTCGTAGCCGTAGGCGCCGAGCGCGAGGATCGTCTGCTGGGGCGGGATCCAGGTGAGCAGCTGCCTGGCTTTCGCGACGTACCACGCCTGGCTCGCGACGGGGCCGGGCTGGCCGCTTCCGTAGTGCTCGTCGTAGAGCATGAGAAAGACGAAGTCGTTCGCGGCGGCGTAGCGGCGCGCGAGCGGTTCGTCCGTGCCCGCGGCGACGGCCGAGGTGAGCAGGCGGCCGCCCGGCGCGAGTCCCGCGCGGAGGAGGCGCATGAACTCGAACATGGGATCGAGGAGATCGTCGGGCACTTCCTCGAAGTCGATGGTGATGCCGGCCAATCCGTACTTCTGCGCCGCATCGACGAGCTGGATGGCGGCGGCCTGGCGTGACGCGCGAGTCGCGAGCAGCCGGCGCAGGAGTGTGGCGTCGAACTTCTTGCCGTCGAAGTTGCTGACCATCGCGAAGACGCGCGGCCGGTCCTTTTCGGGGAGGTTCTGGACGACGTACAGGACCTTGGCGTCGGGAGTGATCTTCAGGCCGGTGCCACCCTTGCCGAGCAGCACCCACTCTCCGATGACCCAGTCGAGATCGGTCACGTGGGCCTTGAACGACGAAAATGAATTGTCGTCCCAATTCACGTAGAAGCCGGCGACGATCGGCGGGCGTTGCGGGTTGGGCGGGTTCTTGTGCTGGGGCGCGGGGGGCTCCGCCGTGCGATTGACGGTGACGGGGAGGCGCTCCGCGTGCGTCGCGGGCGGCGCGGGCTTTCTCGTGAGGGCGGCGAGGAGTTGTTGCCGGTCGGCGCGCTTGCGGGCGGCATCGCGCGTGACGGTCAGGCGGTTCTGCGTGGTCGTGATTCGTACGGCGGACTTGGCGGCCTGGAGATTGGGGAGGATGGGCGGGATCACGAAGGTGATCGCGAGCCCCAGCACGATGAGAGTCGTGAGGATTCCAGCGGCGAGCGTGGCGCGGCGGATGGCGCGCCAGCGTTTGCCGGAAGGGTCGAGGAAGACGGAAGGGCGGGAGTGGGGCATGACTGCCGTAATCTACCCGGAACGGCGAACGACAGAGGGGAGAGGGGAGATTCGGAGCGATGCGGGGGACGGAAGAGGAATGCGGGAGGCGGGAGGAGAGGGGAGACTCGACCCGATGCGGGGTGCGGAGGAGGAAGGCGGGATGCGGGAGGAGAGAGGAGACTCGGAATGGTGTGGGGGGGAGCGGCGATGAGGAGCGAAATGGGAGTGAGGCTCAGGGACTGGGCTTCGGAAAGTGGCGATCGGAGGCGCGAAGGGTGAGGGACGCCCCCACGGGACGGGAGTTTCGAAGGGTGGTCAGCAGCAAGCGACGGATTTGGACGAGGGTCGCTTGCCGCGAGGTGATCGTGTCGCCGAGTTCGATCTGTAGCGTGTCGTACCACGCGATCGCCTCTCGAGTCGATCCGAGTGCGTATTCATAAAAGCGCGACCGATCCGCGACCGATGCGCGCGAATAACCTTCGGCGATGTTCGCCGGGATCGAGCCCACCGCGCGGGTCAACTGATCGAGCGCCGCGGCCTTGTTGAGTTGCGTATTCGCGTGGCGATCGAATGTGAGGCACGCGATCGCATAGAGTCCGAGGCGATAGGCCTGCAGGGTCCAGAGTGGATCGCCCGTTCGTGCCTCGTCCGCGCGCTTCGCCCACTCGACGAATGCCAACATCACACGTTGCGTCATGCGCACAGAATGACACCGCCTCCTGCAACAACCACCATCATTCCCCCGCATTCCGCATCCAATCTTCCCTCTCACCCCTCATCCCGCATCCCGCATTCCTTTTCCGCATCCCGCATCGGGTCGAATCTCCCCTCTCGCCCCTTCTCCCGCGCCCCGCATTCCTTTTCCGCATCCCGCATCGGGTCGAATCTCCCCTCTCGCCCGTTCTCCCGCATTCCTCTTCCGCACTCCGCATCGTTTCGAGTCTCCCCTCTCCCATCTGTTCCCCACTCCCTCCTCAGACTGGTCTGATCCCGAGGAACCGGATAGTTTTGACTCTCCCCTCAGCGGAGCTCAGCTGGTCGGCGTGAATCCTGGTGGGCACGCGCTCACCGTGCTCGAGTTCTCCCGCGTGCTTGACCTCGTCGCGGGGCATGCGTCGAGCTCGGCCGGAGCGGCACGCACGCGGGATCTCAAACCGCTCGACTCGGAGCGGGACGTCGCCGCCGAACACTCACGCGTGGAAGCCATGCGCGCGATCGTCTCGAGCGAGAAAGGCTGGAATCCGGAGCCGATCCCCGACCTCGCGGGCGCGCTTGGTCGGCTGCGCGTGGAAGGAACTGCGTGGAGCGCGACGGAACTGCGTTCTGCCGTGACGCTTCTGCTCTCGTCGCGCCGCGCGCTCGACGCGGTGCAGGACAAGGCACTCGACGAGGGCGTCGCCGCGCCTCTCGTGCCGCTCGCCGCGTCGCTCGTGCGGGACCCCGCCACGGAGCGCGAGATCGACCGCGTGATCAAGGAAGACGCGATCGTCCGCGACGACGCTTCACCTTTGCTGCGGCGAGTGCGCAAGGAGCTGCGCGGCGCGGTCGCGGATCTCGTGCGCATGCTCGAGCGGCTGATGGCCAAGCTCGAGCCGAATCGTCGCGTGGATGATGCCTCGGTCACCGTGCGCAATGGTCGCTACGTGATCCCGGTCCGCCGCGAGGGGCGCGGCGCGGTTGGCGGAATCGTGCACGACGTGTCGTCGACCGGATCCACGATCTTCGTGGAGCCGCCCGCGGCGGTCGAGGCGTCGAACCGGATGCGCGAGCTCGAAGCCGAGGAACTTCGCGAGACGGAGCGGATCCTGCTCGAGGTCACGGATCGCCTGCGACCGCATCGCGACGCGCTCGTGGCGACGCTCGACGCGCTCGTTACCCTCGACTCACTCTATGCCCGCGCCCGCTACGCGATCGCCTTTGGCTGCGCGCCGACCGTGCTGTCAGTGAGGAGTGAGGGGTTTTCTATTCGAGACGGCCGTCATCCGCTCCTGCTCGCCCACGATCGCGCGAGCGTCGTGCCATTCGCGCTCACGATGGATGCCGGCGAGCACACGCTGCTCGTGTCGGGGCCCAATACCGGCGGCAAGACGGTGCTGCTCAAAGCGATCGCGTTGCTCTCGCTCATGGCGCAGTCGGGAATCCCCGCGCCGGTCGGGATCGGCTCGACCATCGCGCTCTTCGACCGCTTCTTCGCCGACATCGGCGACGAGCAAAGCATCGAGGCGTCGCTCTCGACGTTCAGCGCGCATCTTCGCAACCTCACGGAAATCGTCCGCGACGCCACGGAGCGGTCGCTTGTGCTGATAGACGAGCTCGGGTCGGGAACCGATCCGGTCGAAGGCGCGGCGCTCGGTGGCGCGATTCTCGAGACGCTCACGCGGCGCGCGACGACGACGATTGCCACCACGCACCTCGGCGCGCTCAAGGAGCTTGCCCACGAAGTGCCGGGCGTGGTGAACGCGTCGCTGCAGTTCGACGCCGTCGCGCTCGCGCCGACCTTCCGGCTGGTGAAAGGTGTGCCCGGGCGTTCTTACGGCCTGAGCATCGCCCGGCGGCTGGCGATGCCCGAGGAGGTGCTGCGCAACGCCGAAGCGCGTGTGCCGCAGGGAGAGCGTGACGTCACCGCGCTGCTCGAAGATCTCGAGGCGCGGCAGAAGGTGATCGGGGAGCGCGAGAAGGCCGCGGCGGCGCATCACGACGCGACGATGGCGCGCTCGGAGCGCGTGAGCGAGCGCGAGAAGGTCGTACGGGACAAGGAGCGCGAGCTGGAGCGCGCGGCGCGGCAGGATGCGCGCCGGTACCTGCTCGACGCGCGTCACGAGATCGAGAAAACGATCAAGGAGTTGCGTGCCGCGGGTGCGGAGCAGATCGAGGCGGCGGCCATCGCCGCGCGGCGCGCGGCCGAGCAGAAGGCGGCTGATGCGGGCGCGGCGCTTGACGCAATCGAAAAGGACAGCGGCGAGTGGGGAGAGGGGGAGTCGCGAGAAACTCAGGGGGAAGTGGGGAGGCCCCGGCAACTGGGGCTCGGTGCGAAGAACCCGCGCGAGCAGAATCAGGGCCCGCTGGAGCCCGGCGCGACGGTCGCAGTTGCAATACTCGGCGGCAAGGCCGGCCGTGTGGTCGAGTTGCGGGGGCGCGATGCGGTCGTCGCCGTCGGCGCGATGAAGCTCACCGTACCGGTCACGACGCTGACTCGCGTGTCCAAGCGCGCGCTCGAGCCGCTCGAGATCGCCGTCCCGCTCATCGGCGACCAGCCCGAGGTCGAGGTGAAACACGAGATCGACCTGCGCGGGATGCGCGTGGACGAGGCGGAGGCGGCGGTGACTCAGGCGGTAGACGCGGGAGTGCGCGCCGACCTCGGCGCGCTGCGCATCATTCACGGAAAGGGGACCGGGGCGCTGCGCGAACGCGTGGCCGAATTGCTCTCGAGCGACTCGCGTGTGCGCACCTTCCGGATGGGCGCGTGGAACGAGGGCGGCTCCGGCGTGACCATCGTGGAGCTGTCGTGATTCCCGACGAGGTCGTCGAGCAGGTCTCGCAGGCGGCGGACATCGTCGCGATCATCGGCGAGCACGTGCGCCTGAAGAAAGTCGGATCGGTATATCGAGGGCCGTGTCCATTCCATCAGGGCACGAACAATAATTTTTCGGTGCTTCCCAAGGGGGGATACACCTGCTTCGTGTGCGGTGAAAAGGGCTCCGTGTTCACCTTCGTGCAGAAGCGGCTCGGGCTTTCGTTCGTCGAGGCCGTGAAATACGTCGGGGAGAAGTCGGGGATCGAGGTGCGCGAAGTGGAGCGCCGCCACGAAGGGCCGGATCCGCGCGAACCACTCTGGGAGCTCAACGCGACCGCCGCAGGATGGTTCCGCGAGATGCTGTGGGAGAGCGAGCACGGCGCTGCGGCGCGCGACTACCTGGAACAGCGAAGCGTGTCGCGCGAGACCGCGGATCGCTTCGGACTCGGGTTCGCGCCGCGCGAGCTGGGGCTGATGCGCTCGTACCTGTACGGACTGGGCTTCACCGAACAGCGGCTGCTGGACGTGGGGCTGCTCGTGAAACGCGAGGAGCAGGACGAACCACGGCCGCGATTCCGCGATCGCCTGATCTTCCCGATCCTCGACGCCCCGGGCCACACGGTGGGGTTCGGCGGGCGGCTGATCGGGCCGGGCGAGCCGAAGTACCTGAACTCCGCCGAATCGGACGTGTTCTCGAAGGGGCGGCTGCTGTACAACCTGTCGAACGCGCGGAACGCGATCCGCCGCGACGAGCGGGTGATTCTCGTCGAGGGATACTTCGACGTCGTGCGGCTCGTGGACGCCGGAATCGAGTCGGTCGTCGCGCCGATGGGGACGGCGCTGGCGGAAGGGCAGGCCGATCTGCTCTCGAAGTACTCGCGGACGGCATTTCTCCTCTACGACAGCGATGCGCCGGGACAGAAGGCGAGTTTCCGCGCGGCCGACGTCCTGCTGGCGCGCGGGATGACCGTGCGCGTCGTGACGCTGCCCGACGGCGAGGACCCCGATACGTTCGTCGCGAAGTACGGGCGCGACGCGATGGAGAAGTTGCTCACGGCGTCGCTGGATGTGTTCGACCGCAAGGTGCAGCTGCTGCAGCGGGGCGGATGGTTCGCGGATCTGCAGCGGAAGCGGCGCGCGTTGGACTCGCTGCTGCCGACCATCCGCGCGACCACGGACGAAGTGACGAAGGACCTCTACGTCAACCGCGTGAGCGAGGCGGCCGGGGTCGATCGGGAGGTGCTGTTGCGCGAGTTGCGCGGGGCGCCTGGGCGGCGAGGACGCGCGCGGCGGCCGACGCCGGCACCGGCCACTCCACGCGTCGGGGCGAGATCGGAAGAGCACACGTCTGAACTCCAGTCACGCCAATATCTCGT
>OCZT010001265.1_pt1 | contig 26111 bp, 37 predicted proteins | sample 1539031 | NCBI WGS metagenome assembly OCZT01 (sample SAMEA3539308, study PRJEB22396) | soil metagenome | biome: tundra; feature: field; material: soil | place: USA | collected 2010-05 | depth 0.15 m | reverse complement strand
GGGGTGATCGTCCGGCTACATGTTTGGCTCAATGAGCTTTTAAGTGGGCACCGTAACGATCACCCCGCAATACACGGATTACAGCACCCACACATGGGCGTCTTGACATGGGCGCTCTCTCGTTCACGGTAACGACTACTTCCGCGTGGGACACTAAAAATACAGCTACGTCTGGCGCGTTCAACGCTACGCGCGATAATCTTCTCAACCTGTTTGCGAGCAGTCTAGCCCCGCTCTTGAGCGTAAATGTTCCAATCTTGTTTGATTTCGGTACGACAGGTTTAGGCGAAAGTTTCGGAGACAATTCTACAAGGGATTATTCCGTCCTTCAGCCTGCGCTCTTGGCCCTGGCTCCAAATAATACCGTGCAAGCCTCAGCCTATACTTTGGCGCTGCTGCCAAATGTAGAGCCCGCCGATTTTCAAATTGGTTCTTCTACTTTTATATTGATTAGACGGCCCCTGTTAGCGGCTCTAGGGATATCACCCGGTACATTGGCTCAAAATTCCGTGGTCATAAGCAATTCTGCCTCTTTGGATTATACACATACGGACGGATTGTTGTGCAGCGGCAGCACGTATTCTTTGTGGGCCGTTCTTGCTCATGAAGTCTCCGAAGTCCTAGGCAGACTTTCGAATGTGGGTCAGCAAAGTAGCGGGAGCTTTGGGGCTTCTACGCTCGACATGTTTACTTGGGCCTCGGCTGGAACTAGAAATTGCACAAATTCCGGCGCTCGCTATCTTTCGGCGGACGGTGGAACCACTCACATCTATTCCGGCGTGAATTTTAATAACAGTGGGCCTGATGATTATGGGGATTTGAGCGCTTCACTCGGCGCGTTCAATGCTGTTGGATCATCAGGTGTGGCCTTCGCGGTTGTCGGTGGAGCATCAGGCAGCACCCTTAAGGCTGCTGATTGGCAATTCATGACGCTGATCGGCTGGCCGCTTACTGTCGCCGGTTCGATAGCTGCGGGACTTAGCAGCGCAACGCGCGGTCTGATGCAGTTAGGACACTAGCGCCGAAAGCGCCCTTGTGCGTTGCGGCTAGGTTTGGGTGGCCTTACGCATAGGCATGAAAAATCGCCTGCTGCTGATCCTGCGCCGGTGGGGCCTCTATCACGGTCCGATCCACTACCGGCTGAAAGCCAAGGGTTTGCGCGTGACAGGAGGCTATCATCGCAACCGCCAATAAATTTAATCCTCTCGTCAACTACCTGGCCACCGGGGCGGTTAATTTCCATTCTGATACCCTGAAGGTCATGCTGACCAACGTGGCGCCGGTGGCCACGAATGGTGTTTATAGCGACATTTCGGCCGGCGACCTCGCGACCTCAAACGGCTACACGGTGGGAGGCGCGACGGCCACCCTATCGAGCGACGGCCAATCGAGCGGCACTTATACCCTTACGCTCAACAATCCTGTAATCACCGCGACTGGGGCAGTCGGGCCATTTCAATATGCCGTTCTTTATGACAGCAGCGCCAGCACAAAGGTTTTGATCGCCTGGTGGAATTACGGTTCCTCCATCTCCCTGGCAAATACGGATACTTTCACGCCCGTTCTCGGCGCGGTTCTGACCATCGCCTAAAGGAGTTTGGCGATGGCAACATGGAACCCTTCCGATAAAGGCAGCAACATATCGCTGTCGGGGGGCAACCTGTCTGCGGCAGGTGCCACGGCGTATAATTCTGTGCGGGCAACCCTCGCTCATTCAACCGGCAAGTGGTATTGGGAAAATAAGATAACCGCAAATTCAGGGAACACTCAGCAGGGTGGTTTTGGTACTGCTGCGATGCTCCTAACCAATTATGTTGGTTCCACATCCAAATCGTGCGGCGCTGGTCCAGACGGGACAACATACGTTACCGGGATCACTAATACTCCATCGCTCGGAGTTAGCTGGACCGTAAATGATGTGATGAATTTTGCCGTTGACTTAGATGCAGGGAAAATATGGTGCGGTAAAAACGGAACTTGGGTAGCTTCGGGTAATCCAGGGACGGGGGCAAACCCGTGGTGTACGTTCACTCCTCCTCTTACTCTGTTCCCGGCCTATTCAGCTAACAACTCATCGAATAGCGAAACTGCAAATTTTGGGGCAACCGCTTTTGCCAACACCGTGCCGTCCGGGTTTTTAGGATGGGGGGCTTACGCCCTAGCATCTAGTGCCGCGTCTTTTGCCTTCACCCCCGCGACGATAAATCTCACGGCCGCTCGTCATTTGCTGGCTGGGGCTATCCCGGCTTTCGCCTATACCCCAGCCGCGATTGCCATGCACAAAGGGAAGGTTCTCGCCGCTGGGGCCGTAGCATATTCCTTGTCGCTCGCAGCCATTGTGCTTGCCCATTTTGTTTCACCAGCTAGTAAGTTGGCTTTACGAGTTACGAAGTTTGCACTGCAAAAGTTGCGGGGATCGGACCCTGCTTTACAGAAGTCACGGATAACTGCCCCCATTCTAGGAGACTGACGATGCCCTTCCTAGATAGCCTCGACGTTGCCAACCGCGCCTTACAGCATTGCGGTGTAGAGCCGATAGCGACGATTACCGAGGACAGCAACCGCAATCGGCACGCCTCCGCAGCTTACGATAAACTGCGCGGCGCAGAACTAGAACGAAACACATGGCGATTTGCCATCAAAAAAGCAGCCCTGCGACCTCTTGACACTACAACTCTGATGCTGATCCCGGCGCTTTACGATGCAACAAAAACGTATCTGCCTGGCGAAATTGTAGAGGACAGCAACGGATTGTTATGGGTTTCGTTGCAGGCCGACAACATTAACAATACGCCTGGCGGCAACAGCAAGTCATGGGGAATATATTTTGGTCCGCCAACGGCCGATGTGTGGGCCACTGGTGGCTCATATTTCTCAGGCGAATTGGTTTATGTCATCTCGGCAAGCGCGCCGAACGGATATCAAGTTTTTATGTCACTGAGCAACGCGAACAGCGATACGCCTAATGTTGCAACGGTCTATGACGCTACGGTGCAATACAAGCAAGACGATGTAGTTAGCAACGGCGGGTTTGAATGGCGCAGTTTACTTGCCATAAATAAAGCCAATACGCCTGCGGTTGGTCCTGCTGCATTCGACATCGGTGCGACTTACGCTGCGACCAATACCGTTACGGGTTCCGACAACTACATCTATTCATCGGTTGGTTCTGGAAATATCGGGAACGATCCTACCACAGATGGCGGCGTGCATTGGACAAATACCGGCACGCTAACAGCGTGGGCGAGAACTCCGACAATTTTGGTCAGCTCTATTAATTGGCGACCTATCGTGGCAACGCTTGGGGATGTCAACACAATCTATCCAATAGGTTCTGGTCCAAGCAGCCAGGGTAGCACCCGCAATGTTTTCCGATTGCCGGCAGGATACCTAAAGACCGCGCCACAAGAACCGAAAGCTGGATCAACATCATATCTCGGCGCGCCCAGCGGGCTTGCGTACACCGATTGGGAATATGAAGGCGACTACATCGTGTCGGGGCAATCCGGTCCGATTATCCTGCGATTTGTTGCTGACATTCAAGACGTGCAGGAAATGACTGCCATGTTCTGCGAGGGATTAGCGTGTCGCATCGCTACCGCAATCTGTGAGCCGCTGACGCAATCAACCACCAAGCTGCAAGCCATCGCGTCGGAATACAACAAGGTCATGGGAGAGGCCAGAATTTCGAATGCTATAGAAGAAGGCGCTGAAGAAGCCCCAATTGATGATTATCTCCTATGCAGATATTAGAATTAACATTCATTGGACAGTCGTGTAGGCATGGACATAACGGATTGCGTTATGTACGCAACAAAATATGTGTTGAATGCGTAAAAGAATGGGGAAAGAAATCCAGAACTAAACCAGAATATAAAAAACATCGGAGGGAATACGACAAAAATAAAACAGAAGAACAAAAACTAGCTTTTAAACAATATCATGCGGAATGGACCCTATCAGTAGATCATAATCATGTAACAAATAAAGTGCGGGCGCTCCTATGTGATGATTGCAATGTTGGTATTGGAACTCTAGGGGAAAATCCCGAACGCCTAGAGGCGGCCGCGGCCTATCTTCGTCATCATAGTAAGGGAGGCTAAGGTGGCGGACGCATCTTTTACTCAGACATCTTTCAATTCGGGCGAGTGGAGCCTGACCGCGCAAGGCAGGTTCGACCTTCCGCAGTATCGCACGGCTATGAACGTCTGCCTCAATGGTATCCCGCTTGAGGAAGGGGCATGGACGCGCGCCCCTGGCAGTCTTTACGAGACGCATACTGCCGGCGGGACGGCAGGCCGGCTGATAACGTGGCCCTTTCAGCAAAATCTTCCTTACGCGATTGAGTTTACTGCCGGCGTTATGCGTTTCCATACTGGCACGCGCCCTGCGATGACAAACGATCAGCAAACCGTTTCTGCAATCTCCACAGCTAATCCAGCCAAAGTAACTACCGGCGTACATGGATGGGTGACTGGCAACACGGTAATGGTTAATACTTGGGGAGCGGTTGATCCTTTAGTGCTGAACCGGCAATTTGTTATTACCGTGACGAGCAGCACAGAATTTACTCTCGCGGACGCCATTACGAACGCCGGTATTGACGGGTCTACTCTGGTCGCGTTTGTCAGCGGGAACGTGACGCGCATCGCGGAAGTAGCAAGTCCTTACACACTCACTCTCTTGCCATCAGTACGGTCTGTTCAGGCGGAAACCAAAGCTGTTCTTTTGCAGGGACTGGTGCTGCCACAACTGCTTACTGCGGTCCCGCCAACTTCTGCTGCGGATGCAGTTTTTTCTCTCAAACCAGCGCAGTTCAAAGACGGCCCTTATCTTGATCCCGTTGTGGGAGCCACATTGACGCCGGCATCCACAAGCGGGATCGTTGGCTTCACAATGGCTTCGGTTACTTGGTCAAGCACCGGGGTTTATAATGTTGGGGATTTTGTTGTCTACTCTAGTGCTTCGTATCGATCACTCGTTGACCAGAACTTGAATAATACTCCTGGTTCGGCAACGTGGGCTTGGGTTGCGGCTAATCAGAATTTAGTTGTTGGGCCAAACGGGTTACAAGAGTCGGATTTGGGCCGGCACATTCGTTTGTTTTCAGAGCCCCCACTTTGGGCGGCCGGGACTACCTATTCAGCCGGAGCTCCGGTAAAATACCAGAACGCATATTTTACTTCAATCGTTGGGACCAACACGGGCAACATTCCCGGTGTGGACATAACAAAGTGGGCTATCACTCCGAAGGCTGCAATTTGGACGTGGGGGAAAATAACTTCGCTCACAGGTGCGGTAGCAACTCTCGTGGTCCCAACATCGGGAACAGCAATCGGCTCTTTTTCTTATCGCGCCACTGCCGCGTTTGATGGTGTTACGTCTCAAAGCTATCTACAAAGTGCGAATACTCCTGGCGAGGTAGCAACCCCTAATTATATAGGGAAGAATTTCTCCGGGGGGCAGGCAGTTTCTTATGCACTAGCTTTTGGCCCCTCTGATCGAGCTATGGCGATTGATACTTATAACTCTCCTACACAACTTACATTAAAGCTGTATGGCAAAGCAACCGCACCATCCGCGTCTAATGACGGCACCCTGTTAGGGAGCCAAAGTTTTTCTGCAACAAGCCCTGGTCAAATAGTTCAGATTTTTTCCAGCGATACGTCAACATCTTGGAATTATTTATGGGTGGAATGGTCTACGTCCGGCCCTACTACTGATAACTTTTATTGTGCAGAACTTCAATTCTTTACGACCACATCTTTCTCAGGGACGGGTATCTCGGTCCAAATAATCGGTCCTCCGTTGTTGTACACTACAGCCATCACCACTTGGCGGCTCGGGTTGTTCACGTCAGCTTCGGGCTATCCTACCTGCGGCTCCTACCACGAAGGCCGGCTCTGGCTTTCCGGGGTGGTGAGTAACCGAGTGGACGCTTCCGCGTTGGTGGACATCTACGGCAATTCAGCGGTGGACTTATTCACGTTCACTCCGACGATTTTCGATCAGACCGTATCGGCCGCGTGTGCAATCGACTACACTTTGAATGGCCCTGATGTGAATGCAATCTATTGGATTGAGCCGGATTTACAGGGCCTCATCTTTGGGACGCAGGCCGGTGAATGGTTGGCCCAAGCGACGGCGGCTAATCAGCCACTCTCGCCTCTGTCTATGCAGGCCCATCGCGTAACCAAAATAGGCTGCGCTAATATCCTCCCGCGCCGGACAGAGCATACGCTTGTGTTTGTGCAGACCTATCTGACGAAGATAAAGGAATACTTTGCGGATATTTTCTCTGGCAAATTTACCGCGCCAAACTTGCTAGAGAAAGCGGCACATTTAGGAAATCGCCGCTTGGCGGAACTGGCCTACCAAAAGGAACTCAGCCCGATCGTGTGGGCGCGCTGCAATGACAACTCCCTGATTGGCGCTTCCTACAAGCGCGATACCCTTATGACCTCGCAAGGCCCGACCTTCATCGGATGGTTCGTCGCACCCTCGGCTCTGGCCGCGTGGTCGAGAGTATTGCCACCGGCCCTACGTCAACCGGGAATCTTGAAACGCTCGGCATGATTACGAACGATACCGGCACAAACATTCGGCACGTCGAGTTTATGACCCCGAACTTCACGGAAACACAGTCTGGTACAACCGCATGGTTCCTTGACGATGCCATTGCCGCCACAACCACGCAAGGCGCGACTGTGGGCGGCCAGCTTGGGATGCTCTGTTCCGGCCTGTGGCATCTGAATGGCAAAACCTGCACCGTATTTTGCGGCGGCTTCGACTGCGGGGATTTTGCTGTTGCAAATGGCGCCTGCTTTGTACCGTATACCAATAGTGGTGGCATCTTCACTCAGGCATTCGCCGCCGCCGCCGCCGCCGTTGGCGTCCCGGCCAGCACAGGCAACGACGCCTTTACGAAGGCCATGCTTCATTTTGACGGAACGAACGGCTCAACGACGATCACCGATAGTAACAGCGGCGGTTCTGCGCATACCTGGACAAATCACACTGGCTCAATAGCAACGGCGCAGAGCGAGTTTGGGGGGTCGTCCTATAATAGCGGTGCGGGTGCCGGTTGGGTTGACACACCAGACAGTACAGACTTTACGCTCGAGAATGGGGATTTTACAATTGATTCTTGGGTTTACCGCAATGGTGGAGACGGTACTGAAAGGATGTTCGGCGGGCAGACAAACGCAGCACTTACCGACAGAACTTGGGTAATAGAATTATCGACCGGGAATGTATTTATAGCGTCAGTATCTTCTAATGGTGCAACGGGGACCGTTGTTATTGGGACAACTACGATCACGACTACTGGCTGGCATCATGTAGCATTAGTGAGGACTGGGAATATTCTAAAACTGTTTGTTGATGGAACGCAGGAGGGTGGTGATGTCTCTTTCACTGGTAGTGTTCATGATTCTGCGTCAAATTTAGCGGTCGGTCGATATGGAGAGCTTACCACAACACCTTGGAACGGCTACATTGACGAGTTTAGGATAAGCGTTGGCTTTGCGCGCTGGACCTCTAATTTTACTCCACCTACGGCCCCTGCGGCAACAATCACCGCTGCCTCGGCGCAGGTCATTGTTGGGTTCACCTACACATCTGACGCGCAGTTGCTGCGCCCTGTAACGCCACAGGATACCGGGGCGCGTGATGGCCCAGGCTTTGCCAAGCGGCGGCGTATTCATCAGGTAGGATTGCAGGTTGTCGCAACACAAGGTCTATCCTTCGGAACATCGTTCTCTGCGCTAACGCCAGCCGCGTTCAAAACTCCCGGTGGCACGCCTTATGCTGTCAACGCTCTATTCTCCGGCATATTCCGCGATACGGTTCCAGATGTTTCGGCAGGCGAAGGCTATGACAGCATGATTTGCTGGCGTGCGACGCGCCCATATCCAGCGTGCGTTGTCGTAGTTGGCGGATTCATTCATACAAGCGACGCATAATCATGGCACAATCAGCAGCTGGATGGGGTGATATTGCAGGCGGTGTCACCGACATATTTGGTGGCAACGCCACAGCGGCCGGATTGCGTCTCAAGGCGCAGGGCGATCTTGTTGAGGCCGGCAATTACGATCTTGCTTCAACACTGGCCAAACAAAACGAACAGTTCACCGAGCAATCCACCGCCGTCAAAGAGACGATGGCGCAGCGGCAAGAATTTCTTGGAATAGGCGAAGAAACAACACAGCTTGCTGGTGCTGGATTTGATACAGGCAGCGGAAGCGCGCTCGATCTATTGCGCTCAAGCGCACAACAGGGTGCGCTGCAAAAGCAATTGATCGGCCAGCAGGGCCTTATCACCGAGGCCGGATATACCGAGCAGGCGACGGCTTATACGAACTTGGCTGGCTACGCGCGCATGGCGGCAAACACAGAAAACAGTATGGCCAGCACGGCAAGCACGATGGGCTACATAACTGGCGCAATAAAATTTGAAGCCGCAAACGTCGCTTTTGCATCTTAAATAAGGTCAATAATGGCTAACATCACTCAATATGAGAATCCAATCACCGGCCTTCAACCGGACGAGCGCGGCATTGACGCAAACTTGCAGTCAGCGCGGCGGGCCGGTGCGTTCTTTAATCAGGCGGCGCAGGCAACCGAAACCGTTGGCAATCAGGTTGCTCGCAACATCGGCAGCACGATACGCGACGCTGGGAATGCTGCCGTTGATTACGCGCAGCATCAGGAAATCAGTCATGGAGCTGCGGCCTACGCCGGTCTTAACGATCAGCTTACGCAGGCATGGAACCAGACGGCGAAAACGGCAGACCCTAATGATCCGACCGTTGCGCAGAAATTCCGTGAGGAAACGCTTGAGCCGGCACTAGAGAAATTCGGCCAAGGTTTTCTGACCGAAGGCGGACAGAAGTGGGCCGAAACGCGCGTTGATTCGCTGCGCAATCATATGTTTGAAAAGACCGCGGCGGACATGGGCACGCTGGCGGGCGATGCAGTATCCGTAAACGTCAAGACGATGGCTAATAGTATGTCGAATACGGCGATGAGCGATCCATCGTCGGTTCCGCATTTGCTCGATAGCATTGATAGTTCCGTTGGCGCGATGGTCGATAGTAGCCCGAATATCAAGGGCGTCGTCGCGCAAGGCGCAAAGATCAAACTAACCGAAACCATGCGTGAGGCCATCGTTAAGGCTGGCGCGATCGGGGCAATTCAGAAGTCGGCAGACCCGGAAGCCGAGGCTGAAAAGTGGGGCGCGCGATACCCGGAATACATCAACGGCGCAGAACTCAAGCAATTGGGTTCTGCTGCGCGTCAGCAGATGAGGGCAGACAGGATTGATCGCGCCTATTCAGATCATATTGACAAGCAGGAGATACAGGATCGTTCCGACTCGACTGAAACTGGAATAATGTCGAAATTATATAGCGATGATCCCAAACAGCAATCGCAGGTTTCCGCTAGAGATATTGCAAACATTCCAGATAACCAATTAAACCGTCAAGGCAAGGAACGGTTGATTGGCATCGTCAATCGAGAATTGAAACCTGAAACTGAGGCTCGCGTGTCGGCAAGAACGTCAGCGCAAATCTTTAGCGAAATGCGCAAGGATGACGCCGATCCGCAAAAGATTAGACAGATGCTATTTGATGCGAGAACGAAAGAGCCGGGTGAGCCCGGCAGCCTTAATAAGTCAGACTTCAATGATCTGCAAAAGAACTTGATCGATCTCAAGACGCCAGAGGGTCAAGAGCGCGGTTCCGAGCGCGGTGAATTTATGAAACGATTTGCGGCGACAATCGATCCGTCGATGGGCGACACGAGCAATCTTAGCTATGGCCACCATACCGCGTTGGGTGAGACAAAGATGTATGAGGCTGAAAAGGCGCTTCGTGTTCGCGAGCAACAATTAGGGCCTGATTGGCGCAAGCTATACGATCCATCGTCGTCAGAGTATTTCGGCAAGCCTGCAAATCTTATGAGGTATCAGGCGTCGATGCAGGGGGCAGCAGATTATCAGGCAAACCTTGGCGGCAAGAATTTAACTGGACCTGGAAAGACCGACGCCGGGACAGAGGTAAAGGACCTGCCTCCAATGGCGGGCGCTCGAAAGGGATGGGACGGGGGTTGGTATGTCGAAACGGCACCGGGGAAGTATTCTAGGGTTAAGCCGTAATGCCGAGCCTTGAACCAGTAGAAGGCAATCCGTTCGCTCCGAAGCTAGAGCCGGTAGAAGGCAACCCATTTGAGACTCCGCCTCTGACCGGCGCCGAGGGTGGGCCTCCTCCTATCCCGCAGGCATTTACTGATCGAGTTGCACAGGGCCGCGCCATTGGCGACATGCTTGATAAATTGTCAGGCTCTAGTGGTGATCGATTTCAGACATTCCCGGAACGGATTGCGCGCAGCGGGTTCACGCTGGCAAAGAATATAAAGGACGGTCTGGTTATCTCCGGTCCCGGTTTGCGCAAGGAGGATTTTTCTGATGATCCTAGCGCGCCAGAACCCCTTGATACGCTCATCCAACGCACGGTGGATATGGCCGCAGCACAACTTGGTCAGACCGCGTTTTCGCGAATACCGGCCGCTGGCCCACTGCTCGATACCGGCGAAGGCCGCTTTGCTCGCCCATATTCAGACGCCGAAGGAACGATGCGTGCAAACGTAGTCGGATCGACGCCAACGCCAGTTGATTTTGCAAATGCGGAAGCCGTGATAGGTTCCAAAAACGCCGGTCCGAAGTTGCAAGAGATGTGGCAAGAGCAAGGGCTACATCCGTCCGAAGTTGCGCACGACGCGCAGCAGGACGCCTTCCTGCGGCATGACCTATCGAGCGCGGCAGCCGAACCGAAAGACCTGCCGCCAGATGTGCCGCCATCGGTGCAGCCGACACAACCACCGGGAAAATTGGCCGCAGCATTGCAGTCCGGCGCAGACAAGTTATTTGACATCGGCCGCGATGCTCAAATGCTGGTGGCCCCGATGGCCACTGGCACGCGCGACAGTATGGCGATGGCCAAGGACTTTGCGAACAACATGCGGCGCAACCGCTGGGAATGGTCGCGGATCGATGACGCTCAAGTGAAGGAGTTTGATGCAGAAAGCCGCCGTGTCCAATGGGAAGCCGCAGACGAAGAAAGCGTTATGAGGCAGACCGGAGAAACTAGCGAACATATGGGTCTTGCACGATTGGAACCGCGCGAGCGTCAAAACGTCGAAGAACTGCAATCCCGGGCGACAGTCGCATGGGCACGCGCCCGCGATCTCGGCATGGTCGAGGGCGAGGGCTTGCCTGCCTATACCCCTCGCATGGTCATCAATTCTGTATCGGCCAACGCTGGCGACCGTCCTATCCCGCTCAATGGCATTGGCATGAACCTGCGCACTAAGACCGCGCAGATGATGAAGCGCGCGTATATGACGGCCGAGGAAACGGAAGCGGCGGCTAAGTCAAAACTAGGAGAAGGTGCCGAACTCGCCCGTGATATTCGTGCGTTACCATTGGCAACTGCCAAGCTAGAGGACGCCATTGCTGGCCGATCGCTCATCGAGAACATCAAGGACTATGGAAAAAAGACAGGATCAGAAACGGTAGCCGAAGGATCGATCCCTACCGGCACCGATGAAAAATGGTTCACGCTCGACCATCCTGCGTTCCGCACATGGCGGCCTAAGTTTGAGACTGATGAGGCTACAGGCGCGGTTTCAACGGTCAAGGACGCCGAAGGCAATCTGATGTTCGAGCAAGTGCCAATTTACGTTCATGGTGATTTTGAGGGACCATTGCGCGCTGTCCTGACCCAGCGCAGCGGTCCGCTCTATCAGGGTATGATGTCGCTCAAGGGCAAGACGATGAGCCTCATCATGAACTCTCCCATGATCCACAACGCCGTTGAATTTGGCCGCGCGTTCCCGGCAATGCCGATACGGATATTCAAAGCCTACTTTGACGGCAACCGCGCTAAGAATGATCCGGCAATTATGGGCGAGGCGATCGACAGTGGGCTAGTGCCGATCGGCAAGCGATTTTTCAACCAGGACATAGACTCGATCATGGAGGCCCCTGACCTGACACCGGGGCGGTCATGGACGGCCAAGGTACTAAGTGCGGTTCCTGGGTTATTCGATGAAGCTGCTGGCACGGCGGTCAAGCGCGCGATCGATAAGGCTGGCGACTTCTGGCACAACACGTTGCTGTGGGATCGTGTCGCTGACTTGCAGATGGGCATCTATTCCAACCTGCGCGGCGATCTGCTGGGCAAGGGGGTCGATCAGCAGACATCATCGCGCATCGCGGCACACTTCGCCAATCGCTATGCAGGAGCATTGCCGAAAGAGGCGATGTCTGACGCGGCAACTAAAATATCAAACTTCATGATGTTCTCGCGCACCTTCACGCTGGGCAATCTTGGCGTAATGAAAGATACGATGACCGGGTTGCCGAAAGATGTCATGGCGCAGATAGAGCGCGACACTGGCACTATTAATCCAGAGGCAGCAGGCTACGCAAAGTCGCTTGCGAGACGCAAGGCAATGTCGGTTGTGGCGATGGATATTGGGCTGCTCTATGCCGGCAACTCCGTCACGCAAAGCGCGCTCAATGTAATGCTGGGCGATCATACGCTAGACCAGGAAGCGCACGGATATGTGAAGCGACTGCGGGACATTCTCAATCGCGTCGAAGCGCATCCACTATCCATGTTGCAGCCATTCGATTTGGCAGAGCGATTGAGTGCCACTAGCGAGAATGAACCAGGCCGAGAAAACCGCCTCAAGATCGGCTACGCCAAAGATGGCACGGCGATCTATGGCCGCAATCCAGTCGGTAAGATCGGTGAGGAATTTATAGGCTACCTAACCAGTCCGCTCGATATGATCCGCAAGAAGCAAGGCACCATCGCTCGGCCCATGCTGCAAGTGCTAAATAATGACAAGGGATTTGGCCGTAAAATCTATGACCCGGATGCCTCGACACCAGCCGATCGATCTGGCGTCATCTGGAACATTGTCGAACACTTCATGAAGGCGCAGGCCCCGACCGGCCAAATTGGTGCCCTATCTGACCTTGTGAAAGGCGATGGCGATCCAAAGGTTAACGCCCTGCAAGCCCTAGGCCCCATGGCCGGCGTGACCTTCTCCAAGGGAGCCCCCGGAGGACCCGCCGTGGGCGAAATGTACCACGACCGCGCCCAGCACCAATATCAGGTCGATACGGCCATGCCTGACATCCGCAAGAAAATGCTGCGCGGTGACATGCCGGGCGCCAACCAGGATATGACCAATCTCGGCATACCGGCTGGGTTACAACGGTTTTACCGCAGGACCACCCAAGACCCCGCCACAAGACTCAGCCCGCGGTCGCTACGCGATTTCTACCAATATGCCACCCCTGACCAGCGGCAACGCATGGAAAGCCTGCGCTCGCCCCCCCCATTGGCACCCCAGCAATAGCCTTAGTGCGTTGCGGCTATGTGAGCGTTTAGGCACGGTCACGCCGACGCAATCATAGGGGTTTGCCATGCTCGATTTATTGCTCGTTGTGGCCCTGATTCTCTCAAATCTGTCCTGGTGGATTTACGTCCGCCATCTCAGCGGCGTGACTTCCGACCTCAAGGATGCCGTCATTGACGTAAAAAACGCCGCGGCCAATGTTGGTGCAGCCAGCAAAAATGTTGCCGCTGCGGCGGTGACCCTCTCAAAGCCATGACATGCCGATAAACCTCAAGGTTCTCGATCTATCGCACCACAACTGCGGTCCGAGCGGTGATCCAGACGACACTATAGATTTTAATGCCATCGCATCCTTTGGGATAGAGGGCATCATTCACAAGGCATCTCAGGGTATTTCTGTCGTTGATCGCAAGTATGCCGAGCGCCGTTCTGCTGCCGTTGAGGCTGGTCTTATGTGGGGAGCGTATCACTTCGCAACCGGCGATGACGCAGACGCGCAGGTAAAGCATTTCCTCGATTGCGCACAGCCGGACGGTGGCACGCTGACAGCACTAGACCACGAACCTAATGGTGGGAACGAGCTAGACCTTGCTGGCGCTAGAGCCTTCATGGAGAGTTTGCGCGATCAGAATGGCGGACGAAGGCCGGTCATATACAGCGGCAATCTGATTAAAGAACAGATGGCCAAGAACGGCGAACAAAATAGTTTCTTCGCTGATTATCGTCTTTGGCTATGTGAGTACGGACCAAACGCAGTTCTTCCCCCTGCATGGAATAAATACTGGCTGTGGCAGTTTGCAGGCGATGGAACGAACTCGCATGGCATCGTTGTACCGGGGATTTTTGCTGGTAGCAAAGTGGATATGAACACCTGGGACGGTAGTGGCGATGATTTATCTGCTCAGTGGATGTGATGCCAGAACCGGAGGCATTGTCGAATGAAGGATGGTTCAATAATCGATGGCGTCCGGCAATGGCATGGCTGTGGTTCACAGTCTCGGCCTGCGATTTTATTTTGTTTCCGATCCTTAACGCACTCGCTGCGGGCGCCAAGATGATCCCGTATTTGTCTTGGCAGCCTCTTACTTTGCAGGGTGGTGGATTATTCCACATGGCGATGGGTGCGGTAGTTGGCGTGGCCACATGGCAAAGGACGCAAGAGAAACTGGCTATCATGCGATCTGACAGCGGATCATATAGCGAGAGTAGCCACACCATTGAGACAGTAACATCAAAGGATGCGGGTAAGCCTGTTGTTGAACCGATCTCATCGAGGGCCGACTAATGCCATTCCTGCTTTTTTTCGAGACAAAGATCGGTAGCACAATTGCGATCACGCTGGCAATCATTGCTGGCATTGGAATTGGGTGGCTTGCGTTCGCTACACACTACGAAAACAAAGGGTATGCGAAGGCGATCCACGCCATCGCGGCCAAAGATGCAAAGGCAATCAGTGAGGCTCAACATGCACGCGAAACGGTTAAGGCTTGTCGCGATAGTGGCGGGGAGTGGGATGTTCCTAACGGCGTGTGCGCATAGTCTCCCTGCTTCCGTTGGCGGCGGTGAGTGCCATGTTTTTGCACCCCCTGATTATGCAATTCGTGGCAAGGCACAGGTCGATCAAAACTGGATCGATGATACCGAGGAAGCCGGGATTGCGGCCTGCAAGTGGTCGCGCCCGAAGGCTAGGCCGGTTGCGCACGTTGCGGTGAAGACTACTCATGCCGTCCCGCTGCCGCCAATTCGTTCCGTGGTAGCTGCGCCGCCTGCGGTAAAGAAGCATTGGTGGCAGCGATTGAGAAAGACAAAGACGTAATAATGCAGATAATGAGCCATCACTTTATGAGCTATTGCCGCAATAGGTTGTTCGAATGGGTGATGACCCTCGCGATGATCGGGATGGCAATTGAGATTGCTATATGGCCAAAGGCCGTGGCTGCAAGTTCTTTCAGGTTGATGCTCGAGATCATCAATCCGCCTAACATCGGCATGGTTTTCATTGCGTTTGGGTTGTTGCGTATAGCGGCGCTGATAGCGAATGGAAGCTGGCCCGAGCATGGTCCGCGTATGCGGGCGATGGGTGCCGGTGCCGCTGCACTGATGTGGGGTCAGATGTGCATCGCTCTAGTTATGCTGACTTCACAGAGAAATGGAGTCCCGTCGCCCGGCATTGCGCTGTATTTTTTTCTCACCATCGGAGAACTAATCTCCGCATACCGCGCGATCAGTGATGCCAGACCTGGGATTTGACAGGCTCGGCCCTTTTCCGCTTCTGCAACTCGTGGCAGCGGTAGTTATTCTCGTCGGCCTCGCTGCCGCCGTCTATCGCGGGACTCGCGATCGCAGACTATCGGCCGATCAGGAACCAATAGCCGGACGGAATCGTTGGTACTTCGATGGCCCGCTTAATGCCGCGCTCGAAACGATGCACGATCAATACAAGGTGCTATGCAGCATCGACCACTCTGTTGAGACGTTCGGGGAGCAGTTTCGTACTCACACGCGACTGCTCGAAGAAATTAAATCCGATATTCACGATATAAAAAATACGAAAGACCGACGCCGTTAACCAAGGAGACTACCATGCAGAACCTCGGCCTAGTCCTTCTCGTGTTTGCCTTCGTCTGTGCGTGCCTCGCGTCGCGCGGCATCGGCGCTCCGAACTGGTCACTCGGCTGGCTCTCAATCGCCTTCTGGCTTGCCGCCGAAATCTTTGCCGGCGCAGGACATGCGTTCGGCCTTCACTAGATGTCGGTGCCAGAGCGGGTACTGATGTTTATTGCCTTGATCGCTTTTGTCGTTGCTGCGGGGTTGCTATTCAGCGGCATCGGCAACTGCTGCTGACGACCTTTCTTAGACAAAATGATAGCGCACTTCCGAGACAGCCAATTTCCGAAATGGTCGCCTGCCCAAGATGACATAATCATAGGCGTCAACTCTGGCATATGGATTGGAATAACTTTTCGGATCGCCAGCGAATGAGCGCCATGCGTAGGCGCCTTTATATATTCCAATATTGCTATCCAGCGCGCCGCGCCATGCAGAGTTAGCCCAACGGAATAGTCCGCGCCAAGGTACTGCGCCAAAACGATTTTCAATCTCAATAATGCTGCCGTCTTGCGGTGCCAAACTCATATCGTGCCATCCTGCTCCGAACGGAGGGTTGTTTTTCAACTCTTGGCATTTGCTGCACATGGTATCGGCCTATTCTGACTTTCGGTCAGCCTCTCTAATGAGATTGCGTAAATCGCCAACTGTCGGCCATTGCCCCGGCATAACTTCGCGCAGCGGCTGGTCGTTGGAGCAAGGCTTGTGCGGTATTGCATCAAGCACCTTTAGCAGCCGCCTAAACGCATCCATCTCGGGCCTCAAATAACAGTGAATTTCTTTCCTCGCCACCTTAAATAAACCCTTGCTTTCCGTATGTCAATAGCTGTATAAGAGTTACAGCATGACCAAGGAACCGGCAATTAGAATCGCAAAAGCCTATGCCGCTCACAAGGCCGACGAAAAGGCGCTACTGGCTTACGGGGTCAAGATTGGCGACATTTTTCGCGGCGACAAGGGTGAGACAATCGACAAGATCAGGATGCGTGCAGGCGAATTGCTTGGCGTCCCGCGCGGCTACCTGACATTTGGGCCAAATCGTTCGGACTGGCTCAAGGCCGAGGCGGCTGTCAGCGGGTGCGGCGCGGCGATCCTAGATTTGTCCACTGGCCTGCGTAGTGACCTCAGCGGCGCCAGGATGTTCAACGATGCTCAATACCCGCCAAGGCCGACCGAGAGCTACCAGGAAGCGCAGGCGGCGAGCGTGCAGGCCCGCACTGGTGACAGGTCGGCCAAGAAACGGCGGGCTGAAAAGATTTGGTTCAACGGCAAGCTGAGTATCAGAGAAAAGGAAGCTCTTAGCGGCGTGCCGCAATCGACCTTATATCACTGGTTCGGGAAAACACGGGTTCCAAAAGAACCCGGAAAATGAATGGAGCGCGGCGATGCCAGGTGGCCCATATAGAGACCCTAGAACTGAAAGGGCGATGGAGCGTGTCATTCTTGATGACCTCCCGGTGAAGGATGCGGCAAAAGAAAACGGCATCACGTCATCTGCAATCTATCGTGCGATCAAAGTTGACGGACTCGATCTGCGAGATTTTGTTAAGCCACCAACTAAATAAGGGAGCAATTGGGGTGCTAGTAGCAGAGCCATCATCCGTAGAAGCCAGGCGGTCCAATGGATGCGCGGTGGAGGTCGATGGCCGAACAGTGGGTGCAATTCCCGCGACCCCAGCCAATTAGCAAAGGAGCGACCGTGCGGTTCTTGGGCAAAGACATCGGCTACGATGATCCGTTTTGGTATTTTGGCGCGTGGGAATTTCTTTTGCACGATACCGGATGGTTACTGACACATAGACAGATAATTCGACTAGAGGGCCGATGGCCTTCTTACAAAACGATACACAGATAGGGAGCAATTGGGGCGTGAAGAACGGCAAGGAGTATGCCGCGAAAGCGGACAACGGGTGCGAAGGTACCCTCCCACCTTGTTCCGGGGGTGCAATTCCCTCGGCCCCAGCCAGTCAATAGAGGAGCAGTTGTGAAAACGGCGCGCCAAGCCATTACGGAGGCGATGAACGATGAAGTTATGATGTATGACTCCGACGAAGAAAACGCGGATCAGATCATCGCCGCCATCGACGCCGCTGGCTACAAGATCGTTCCGAAGAACGACACCGAAGCAATGTTACAAAGAATCAAAGAACGATAGCGGAGCCGCCGTGAAACCAAAATACTCTGGCCCAGTAAGCGCAAGGTTCTGGAATCGCATCGTTGCGATTAAGAGCAATAAACTTCATGCTGCGGTTTACGTTGCGGCTTGCGCTCTACAAGACCACGAGGGGCGCGTGCTACAGATTCTCAAAGACGCAGAGAAGAAATAGGAGCCGACCGTGAGCGCGTCTTACGATTCATGCAGTTGCGATTACGACCCGCCTGAATTTATGTCGCAGCGGGTGAGGAAGGCACGCAAGCCGTCGGAGTGTTTTGAGTGCCATTGCCCGATACTGCCGGGAGAAAAATATGAGGAAACTTTTGGTAAGTGGGACGGAGACGTTTCCAATTTCAAGACGTGCAACGAATGTCTTGAGTTAAGGCAGTGGGCGACGATTTCGGTGCCGTGCTTCTGCTATGAGTACGGCAACATCTTTCAGTGCGTCCGCGATCTGGTACATGAGGCGCGGGAGGATATGCCGCCCGGTTGGGTCATGGAGTGGGGGCGACACGCGGTTAAGGTTAGACGCAAGAGATTACAACGATTAGGCAAACACTAGGGGAGCCGACCGATGTACGCAATGAGATTTCTAGTTCATCGTGCGCCGCTTTGGCTGTACCTGTCCTATCCATTTCAATGGTTCCTTGCCAAAGTCTATTTTAATTGGTGGTGCCCAGGATCAGACATGACGGTTCAAGAATGTATCCGGCGCGGTGAGTGCGGTTGCGACAATGCTCTAAGATTACGTCAACCGAAATAGGAGCATCGGACGTGAGCGGCAAATACTCTGATATGACGGACGAGCAATTAGCCGCGCTTGAAGAACGTCTTTATGATTTAGAATTGGATGGCGTCGATACTTGGTTTGAACGCGACGATGTGCTGTGGGAAATGAACAAGCGCGGATTCTCGCGCCAACCCGAACCGAAATAGGAGCGCGGCGATGACCGGAAAAGATCAGCGCACAGATCGGCCGATTGAAGAATTGAAGGCGGGCGACGCATTCCGCGAAAGCATGATACCGCGCGCCGATCTTCCCGGTCCATATCCGCTTTGGCACGGTTGGGTCATTATGGACGCTTTCCTTGCAGGCATCGACTACGCCCGCGTCTATCCTAACTGCCCACAGGGCGACCACGACGCGCAGGGCAGAAAGATGGAAGATGACGCCGAAGAACGACGCCAACTTGAAGAAGCCGAAATGGCGAAACATTATAACAAATACCCGCACGGGTAGGGAGCGCGGTCGTGAGCGATGAAAAAATATCCAATACGGTCCGCACAATCATTGCTATGGCGCGATCATATGCCCGCAAAGACCCTTATCCGAAGATAGAATTTATCTGGACCGATCAAGAAATGATTGATCTGGCACAGAAGAAGATTCTCAAACTCATAGAAGCATCATAGGCGCCGAATATGCCACACTACACGGTCACACTAACAGGCAGGTTGACGCTGCTTTCTATTGCGGTTTGTCTCGCTGTTGGATTTGTGCTTGGGAAAATATAGGGGCCGAGCTAAAGAGCGTCGCCGTGGCAGAACTCAAAGCGTGGCTAGAGATCGCGCGACAGGTTCGCGCCACATGCCAGAACGTCACAGAGTTTGACAAGCTGATTGCCGCTTACGAGTTGCGGCTGAACGAATAGGGAGCGCCTTAAATTGCCGACCTTTGAGCCTTATTAAGACCCGCCATATCTGCAAATAATTGATTTAATTAGCCGTAACCGTCTGAATCAGAGCGTCGTTTTAGGACATTTCAATTCTTTAACCCCGTGACGTTCTGAATATTTCCTGTTACCTGTTCCCCGCCCGTTCTATCGAGGAAATGAACCGCCGCCATCGCCATCTCGCCCTGATCGGCCAGCCGAGAATAGCGTGCCACCATTGCCTCCGACATCCCAAAGACGTTGCTGATTTGAAGGTCACTAAGGCCACGCTTGCGCGCTCGCACCACGGCAGTCGCCCGGAGGCCGTGCAGGACCAGACCGGCCAATGGCTTTAGGGCTTCGTTGCTGTCCCGCTCACGGTTCCATGCAGTCGATAAGGCAGGCCGCGTATACGGTAATCCATCTGGCCGTAGATAGAACGGTCCCGGCCGTCTCTCCCATGACGCTAGGGTTGCCTCGAACTCGGAGTATATAAACGGCACCCAAAGGCGTCGGCCGGTTTTCTGTTGAATGACATTGATACCACTTCGCCAAATCCCAGTTGTCGGGCATAACTTTTCCTCTATGTCGGTCGGGCTCATTCGCACGGTGTCGGACCCGCGCTGTCCGGTATTGAGCGCCAGCGTGACGGCTCGCGCTAGATCGGGGCGCGCGTGCTGCTCGGCCAAGGCCACACAGGCATCCGGCCAAGGCTCATGGCCTCCATTGCTGCCTACAACCGATGTGCCGGTCATAAACGGCATGGGAACCAAGTCGCGCACAACGGCGTATTTTTCGAGGGCCTTAAGCGCGGTTTTGGCGACCTGTTGCTTGCCGGGATACTCGGCCAAGCCGTCTAGGAAGCCCTGGATTATCGCTGGTCGCACTACCTGGACGGAACACCCGCCAAGGCCGCCTTCTTCCTCGGCCAGAAACAAGGCCCTGCCCCAACTATAGCGCGTCGAGTCCGCTTTGCCGGTAAAGGCCGGGCTGGCCATAAACTGCCGTATGACATGAGCAAATGAGCCGGGGATGATCCTACCCATTCGCAGCGGCCTTCTTGGTGGCGTCATATACCCTCCGGGCTAAGTCCTGCTCTGGTACTATACCCGGATCGAACTCCATAAAACGCTCAACCTCGGACCATTTCCACATGCGCTTGCCGCCCCGCGCCTTGGCTGGCGGTAGGATTCCCTGCCTAACCCAATTGTCCAGCGTCGTCTCGCTGATGCACAGATGAGCGCATAGCGTCGGTGCGTCTTGCCAGGGGGGCGGATATGGGAGCGGGGTTTTCATAATTAGTGCGCGCCTTGGTCACCTTGAACGGTTATGAAAAATGGGCTTTCGCCCCACAGCACCACACCGCAGGCGATCTTTCTGAAAACCGACAGGCGCGCTTGCCGATCGGACTTCTGTGGTGCTGCGTAATCATATTAATCCGTTGCAAATGATCTTCATTTAAATTCTGGTGATTTACTCACCATTTGTGTGGCGAGCCATTTAAGGGCGTCGGCAAGAGTTGAGAAGGCAGCTCGCTCTTGCCGCCAATACCATCGTGCCTCGTTCGATTGATCCAACATGGCACCGTCGAAATGCCCCTCACGAATAACGTAACCGCCATCCACAAGCGCGTGGATTTCAAGATGGTCATGCGGTTTGCCTGGCTCTCTCATGTTTTCTCCGTAATTAACTCGTAGTCACTGCGCCGCGTCGGCCAATTTAGCGACCGGCTTGTGGATGGTGCGTAGGCGCGGCTCAAGCGCGTGCTGATATTTTTTGTGCAGCATTTGCCATTCGTCGCGCAATGCCGTGGTGCCGAGCTTGGCTGCCGTGGCTAGGCCGCTGTCAATTTCCTTTTCGAGATCGGATAGCTCGGCCGCTCCGTCCTCGGGGAGATCGAGGGGCGTTGACGGAGCGGCCGTCGCCGCGGGAGGACTTACCTGCGGCGGAACTGGATCAATAATTTCTCCGGTTTTTTTATCATGTGCCGGCAGCATCGCATTAGCAGCGGCAACCGGACGCTTGGCTTCGGTATGGGCGGCCTGTTCCATTTCATCGCTTGTGTAGAGGCCGGATAGTTCCTGCGGAAATGCCTTTCGTAACGCTAGTGCCTCGGCACATTTTGCAATCATGACATCACCCATCGTTGACCACATGCGGGTCAAGTCGCCTTCCTTTTTCTTTTGGGCGTAGGCGGCAAAGCGAGCAACACCCCAGCAAGGCTCCTTAAAGTCTGTCCGCAGGACACCGACGCGGGCGGCGGCTGGCGATGAGTTTGCCGTCCATACGTCCTGCCATTCACCATCTTCACCGCACCAAAATGGTCCAACTTGCCCTGCATATTTGCCAGTGCGTTCAGCAATGAGCCGGAAGCCATCAATGGAAGTTTGAATGCCCATGACTTCGCGGCGTTGAATAGAATCCCATCGTTTGATTGCGTAAATCTGCCGCGCAAGAGGATCGAGGCCGGTTCGCTCTGCCTGATACATAAACAGCTTAAGTTCATCGTCGGTTGATCCCTTGCAGATTGTTCGCTTGATAAGATCAACCTGATCCGGTGCAAAGCGGGATGCTGGCACGCCACCATGCGGAATAGTTGCTACTGCCTTCATTTGATTTCTCCAAAGTTGCACATGCGGCCGCGCCGCCCTTTCAGTGGAATGCAAAGATAGCTCATGTTGCTTTCCTTAGACTGAGGCGGCCGGCGCGGTCGCGTGTGATTTGGATGTCATGCCCTGAGCATTTTTTTGCGTCTGCGGGCACAAGTGATTTGAGAATTTTCTCGGCGTCCTTGCATTCGTCGGCGGCTTCTTTCGTGTCGAGCCACGTCAACGCCGAGTCCGCCCAGGAGTTTGAGCCGCTCATGTCGTAGACTTTGCTTGCGTCGATTGGGGCGGCGACGGCTGGCAAGGCAACGGGCGGCGTTTTGTTTTTGACGTGCTGCATAAATTGCAGGCCGCGCTCAATCATTATGTCGATATATTCCTGTGCGCGCGGCAGCCATTCTATTACCGGCTCGCTGGCGCCCATGATGACCGACAGGGCGCATTGCTCGGCATAGGTGCAATACATCTGCCATTGGGTCTGCGCTGCATATCGCTCGATGATTACTTCCAGCGGCTCGCGTCCGCCAACGTGCTTAACCTCAATCGGGCACTCCAAATCGCCAATCCATCCATCGAGAGTGCAGGCCGCCCATTCGTGTTTCGGATGAACGCACACCTCTCCGCGCCGGCTGATTGTCTGTCCGTTCTTTTCCTCATACCAATCGAGGTTCAATGTTTCGGTCGCCTCGCCAAGTCTCACCGGCCACACATGCCGCAGGTCGATCGGCTCCCCTTCGCCAATCATTTCGAGATAAAGCTGCATGATACCCTCGGCGTCGCCCTTCATCAGAACAGCCACGCGAGATGCAGTTAGTTTGCCTTCGCGCGCTTTGAGTTGGGATATTGATAGGCTCATTTTGCCACCACTATGTTGCCAACCCTCACGGCCTCGCCGCGCTCGATCAGTCGTTTGATTGTTTCATTGCTGAACAATCGTCGCCGTCCAAATCGCCAACAGAGGCGATCCCTCACCAATGGTCCGCGTGTAATTGCGGTACGCGCGGCTTGGTCACATGGGCGACTCATTTTTTTCTCCGAAAAAATCTTGCAAACGCTTCCAGCGCCTTGATAACTTCGGCTCTCGCTGGCGGCATCGGTGTTATTTCAAGTTTTTTCGGCGGTCTTTTACGTCGATTACGTTCGTGATACCGAATGCCTCTACACTTTATGGAGCAAGTGACTGCGTTGGCAGTTCTAGGCACAAACTCCTTTCCGCAGATTACGCACCGTTTCATCATCGCAACCTCCAAGTGACAAACGCCACATTTACCAAAATATCGATCGCGATCACATGCTGCCACCAACTCACGGCACTACCTCATAGCGACGCGGCTACCGTTCACTTCCACGAACGTGAAGCCGCAGACGTTGCGATCGCGAGTCCCGGCATCGTCATAGACCTTGGCCGAGTGACAATCAGAGCCGCCCACCACTGCAAGAACGTGATGCGGTTTCACGCCGGCTACTCCAATATGAAACGATGTGTGTGGGAAGGCGCGAGCCCATTCGCTCGCCATCTTTAGGTTAAAGCCCTTATAGGCGTAAGGCAGGCCAAAATGGCGGGCGGCAGTTGTGCCGCAGCGGCATCGTTGGAAACCATCGCAAGCGCCGCCTCTGCGGGAGTAGTGGCGCTGATGATGACGGGCGCGGCGATAAACGTGATGGCTGCTGACGTGGTGCTGGCGATACCCGCGCGCCTCGGCCGCCTTGCAGCTTGTGAGCATCCCGATCGTGGCGACTGCGGCGACGGTGGCCGCAAATATTGCCCCGCGGGCGAGCATTGAGCGGTTCATCATGTTAAATTCCCCCATTGATGAGAAAAGTTAAAACGAGCGCGAGGATCAAAATTGATGAGGCGACGAGGACGAACGAGACAAGTTCCCGGAGCCCGCCAACCGCTTCTGAGATTGCGTTAATCACGGCGTCCACCGGAGTAGGGCTGCTGATCTGATGGCTTCCTCCGGAGTCGGCGTGATGATAATTTCACCGACAGCCATAAATCCATCGCCGTCGCGATACGGCCCGACGAAGTGCCCAAAGCCATCGGCAAAATCTAACGCCTGCATTCGGCAGGTGACGGCAGCCTGGACGGCGCCCTTGCTGTGGCCCGTAATGAGGTAGGAGCGGCGGCCGAGAACATTCGGGTCATCCTCGAAGGAAACCTCCGCAGTCGCCTTGCGAACCGCTAGGTGGCCGTCTCTGAGCGCGCTCGCCATATCGCTTAGGCGGCCGCTGACAAACTCGCGTGTTGCAGGTTGCTTGCGCATGATGTCCCCCGATTGATCCGGGGGATTTTGTAAACCCGATGCACATTACAGGTCAAGTCAAATTGTGCATCCTGTGTACAATTTGGCTATGAGACTTTTTTGAGGACAGTCTTAGCCAAGCCAACGATAAGTTCCCGTTCGGCTGGTTTAGCGTTATCCCAAATTGACCAAATGCCCTCGGGGTCTGTGGGATCACGGATCAGCAATGAAGCCTCGTCACCATTAGTTAATTCGGCTGCTATGGCCTCTAGTAGCCTCTGGGAGTAGCCTTGCAGACCACGCTCTATGCGGGACAGGCTAGAGTGTGAAATAATGCACCCTTGGGCTTCTGTAAGCCTCTCGCATAGGCGTTCTAAGCTAAGGTTGGGTTTAGATTTGTGCCATTTGCGGATAAAATTAGGCTTTGGCCTGTATTTGGCCTTGAACCTTGTAATTACTTTTTTCCGCATGTGTTGATGATGCACAAGCAGATTTACGCCGTACATATTGCGTTATGAACAAATTGACTTGACTACCATTGTGAATCCCATGTACAAAAACCCTATGACCCTTTCAGAATTTATGCAAGCCTGGGCATTCGATGACGAGGCGCTGGGGCTGAAAATTGGCCGAACTCGTGTGTCGGTAAGCCGCTATCGGCGCGGTTTGAAGACTCCATCGGCTGCCACAATCGTCAAAATTGTCGATGTTTCCGAAGGCCAAGTGACGGCAAACGACCTCTTGGGCATTCAAATGCAAGTGGCCGCTCGCTGATCTGTCGCGTGCGTTTCCCCATATCGGACTGATCGCATGGCGCGTCGCCAGCAGCCGGAAGCGTTAATCCAAGAGGCGGTTGTGCAGCATCTCCGTGCGCGCGGTGCGCCGGGCATGGTGTTCCTGCATTGCCCCAATGGTGGCTATCGGCGCCCGATCGAGGCGGCAATCTTCAAGGCGATGGGCGTGCGCGCCGGCACAGCTGATCTACTGCTATGGCGCGGCGGCAATTCCTACGCGCTGGAGCTCAAGGCACCAGGCGGCCGCGTCAGCGTCTCTCAGTTTGAGTTTCTGGCCGACTTTGACCGGGCGGGCGGGTTTAGTTGCGTCTGTGATGGCATAGATAATGCGCTGCTGACATTGGAGTGCTGGGGCCTGCTGATAGGCAGGCTCACATGATTGACGTTGCCACATTAGAGGCAATGCTCGCGGCTGGTGCAACCGCCGAAGTTATTGTTGCCGCTGTCAAATCCGATCTTGTGCACGCACAAAAACGCCGTGAATTGAACCGTGATCGTATGAGATCTGTGCGCGAACGTGCACGCACAAACGTGCACGTTGATGCACATGCAAGCACAACCCCTTCCTCCTCGCCTTCCCCCGTTCCCCCTCCCCCTATAACCCCTTCCCCCTTACC
>OCZT010001264.1_pt1 | contig 26134 bp, 24 predicted proteins | sample 1539031 | NCBI WGS metagenome assembly OCZT01 (sample SAMEA3539308, study PRJEB22396) | soil metagenome | biome: tundra; feature: field; material: soil | place: USA | collected 2010-05 | depth 0.15 m | reverse complement strand
GCTCCGGCGGCCTGCGGCGCTTTTGAGCCCACAGGAACCGTCCACGCGCGGCACTCGTCCTCGCCGGCAGTGAAGAAGCTGATCAGGCCCAGCAACTCGTAGCTCTTGCGGATGAGGCGTACCAGCCCGCTTTCGTTCAGGCCGTAGCTGCCCAGAAATTCAGCCGCCTCTTCGTCGTCCATCTCCGCAAGCTCGGCCTCGACCTTGCCGCAGATGGCGGTTGCGCCGGCGTTGGGCCGATGCGCCACTTCATCCAGTTTCCAACGGCTCACCGCAGCCTCAAGGTCCGTGCCGAGAGTGGTGCTTTCGCCAATGTTGAGCGCGTAGAGAATCGGCTTTTGCGATAGGAACATGAAGCCCTTGATGAGCTTCTTCTCCTCGTTGGTCATCTCCAACTCGCGCAGCGGAATCTCCTTTTCGAGCGCCTCTTTCGAGCGCAGCAGCAGGGCCTGTTCGTGCTCCAGGTCGTTGGTGCGCCCCTTCTTCAGGTCTTTTTCCAGCCGCTCCAGCCGCTTTTCAATCTGGGTGAGGTCGCTGACCATCAGGTCGAATTCGACATTCTTGATGTCGCGCAGAGGATCGATGGAGCCCACATGGGGAATCGCGTCATCCTCGAAGGCGCGCAGCACGTGGATCAGCGCGTCTACCTGACGCAGGCTGGTGAGGAATGCGGTTTCCTTCAACGCCTCCTGCCCGATGGCCGCCACGTCCACGTACTCCACAGAGGCGTAAGTCGTCTTCTTGGGCGAGTAGAGCGCGGAGAGCTTGTCCAGCCGGTCGTCCGGCACCCGGGCCACGCCAATGTGCTCCTGGCGCGAGTGTCCGCCCTCGACCTTGGCCTTGGTCAGAATCTTGAACAGCGATGTCTTGCCCACCTGCGGCAGGCCGATAATTCCAGTTTTCATGCACTTCCTATTGGGGCCCCAGCACGATGCATTGCCCGCTTCAGGGCCTCTTCGATGATACAAGAGCAGGGGTCAGGTATCAGGGGTCAGGGATCAGGCATCAGAAATGCGAAGCGAGACGGACTTCATTTGACTTATTCGCAAAGCAGATTGAGGCCAACGACTCGAAGGACTGATCCCTGATCTCTGATCTCTGATCCCTGTTCTTCAATGCGCAGCCGTCATGATTGCTCCAAGAATATCCATAGTCCAGTGCGCGAGGATGAGCGGCCCCAGCCGACGCATGCGCAGATAGACCAGCATCAGGACAAATACTCCCGGGACAAACTGCAGAAAACGGAAGAGCAGATATTTCCAGTCAGGAACGAACGGAAGCAGGCAGTGTTGCGCGGCCCACCAAAGGCCCACGATGATCATGGCCACCCAGGTGCGTCCGGTCAGCGCCCGCAGCCGCGGCAACGCATAGCCCTGGTAGATGATTTCTTCAGTGGGCGATGAGATCACCCACCAAATGGTTACGCTGTAAACAAATGCCCAGATGGGCAGGGCGTGCAGTTGCGTCAGGTACGCAGACCTGGCGGGGTCGAGCGAGCCGTAAAGCAGTTTCTGGGCCAACATGCTGCCGACGATAAAGCAGGGAAAAATCAGAATGAAAAGGCCGATCCCGAGGAAGATGTCATACCCGCGGCGAAGACGCACAGGCCCAATCAGATCGCGAATCCGAATACCTTCTTTGCAGGTGAAAATGCGCAGCCCGATCAAGCAGCCGATGTCGACCACCGTGCCGTACACATTCCACCACCTGCCCGCCTCATGCCATGCGCCCGGACGATGAAACGCGAAGTACCCCAGCGCCAGCAGGCCTTGCACGGTGAAGAAGAGTGCCGGGCGCAACGCCGCCAAAAGCAGCGGGCCGGCGAATGGAATGCGTCCGGCGGCCACGCGTTGCTGGATTTGAGCCAGCGAGTCGGGTTCGACCGCGGCGGGCTGGCTGGTTTCAAGGGCGATGGGCATCGGGGCGTTCCTTTCGCCAGCAAGCCTATCACTCATCCTGAGCAAGCGGCTGTGACAATGCGGCTCAGGCGCGCCCCGTCTCCGCCCTGGCTACCAACACCACCGTTGCCAGGCCCAGCAGCAGGATGGCCTCTTCCGCATGCTCGCTGCGGTTGTGGAGTTTCTCAAAATGCACGCGGCTGGGATTGGCCAGATCGGCTGCGTCAATTGCGCCGCCGGCAGCAACCCGGTCCCGCTCCATTGTCGGGATAATCCCGAACTGCGTGTATACGGTCAAGGCAATCATCACGAGCACCAGGCCCATGGGCGCCAGCACAGTGCGCGGCTTGTAGATGCCCCAGGCCGGGGCCAGCGCCAGCAGGGCCATGGCCACCATCCCTGACACCAGTCCCATGCCGTGCAGAATCGTCAGCAACTGGCGAACGATCATTCCTGCGGAGTGCGTGTCAGGCCGCAGCGTGCCGAAGGCAACGGCAGCCACGATGGGGAAAAAGACCTCGGCGCCCAGCCACACCATGAGCGCGAGGTAAAGAAGGGAGCGAAGCAGAGTTTTCATGACGCAAGGATATATTGAGGCAGGGAATAGGGAATAGGGAATAGGGATTAGGGATCAGGGATTGGGCAATGACTTCGACAAGTTCGATTCCGGGCGGAGCATTCGTTCTTTGCGGCTGACTGTTTACTTCTAACCCCTAACCCCTGCCCCCTAACCCCTGCTTCCTTCATTTTTCACGCGCTGTCAGCCGTATGTGGTTGCCGCGGCCGTTCGGTGCGTAATCGAGCATCAGGTATGTCCCGTCGTCCCACTCCATCTCGACGTGGGTAGTACCGTCCTTTTCGACGTAGGGAACTTGGTAGTGGTCGCCGTAGATGGCTTTTTGCTGCTCCAGGGTGCAGCCCAAGGCGAGGCCGCGGCCCGTGGTCCCCAGCATTCCCTTCGGCGCGTCGCCCCACATGTCAATGTAAGTCACGCCGGATTCGGTCATTCCCCCGCGCAAGGAATGGGGGTTTATCAGCTTGCGATAGGTGAAGTAGGTGGCGACACTCATCTTGAGGCCCGGCCATTCCCATTTATAGAAGCGGGTTCCACCGGCGCCGTCGGGGACCACCGCATCTTCCTTCGAGGTGGGCGGCCCGTATAGCTTGAATATCTTTGAAAGGCTGGTGCCGTTGGGAAGGCGAGTGCCTTTGGGGCGGATTCCAGTTGTTATGCCGGAGAGCGTGGTTTCGGGCTTGCCAGTGGCCAGTTGATTCTTATCGGGCAACCCGGCGGCACTCGCGGCGGCATGCACCAACGTGAGAGTCAATGCCGAGAAGACCAAAAAGCGGATTCTATACTTGGAAGAAGCTGGATACCTCTTGCATATTGGATTCACGTCTTGCCTCCCGACTTACCGGAGATCGCGATGTCCAAATCCCTAACCCCTATCCCCTAACCCCTGGTCCCCGGTCCTAACACCGACGGCCTGCCAATCAATCTTTCAATCCGCTTTTGGATGGGTGGGTGAGTGGAGAACAGGCTGGCAAATGTCTCGCCGGAGAGCAGCGGCGCAATGATGAACAGATGCGCCGAATTGGGCGAGGCCACCAGCGGCAACTGGCGGCTGGCTGCCGATATCTTTTCAAGCGCGCTGGCAAGAGCGTAAGGGTTGCCGGTCAGATGCGCGCCGCTGGCGTCGGCTTCGTATTCGCGCGTCCGTGAAACCCAAAGCTGGATGAGCATGGCCGCGAATGGCGCAAGCAGAAGCATGAAAATGGCGCCCAGCCCGCCGCCGCGCCGCCTGTCACCTCCGGTGGAGATGGCCCCGAACCAGAACGCCATGCGCGCCAGTATCGTAATGGCCCCGGCAAGCGTTGCGGCAATTGAGCTGGTGAGGATGTCGCGATTGCGCACGTGGCCCAGTTCGTGCGCCAGCACGCCTTCCAGCTCGTCGTCGGTCAGCAGAGCCAGAATGCCATGCGTCACCGCGACTGAGGCGTGGTTGGGATTACGCCCCGTTGCAAAAGCATTCGGCGATTCAGTAGGAATTACATAAATCTTGGGCACAGGAATGCCAGCACGCTGCGTGAGCCGTTCGACGACAGCGTAGACACGCGGCAGTTGCTCGCGGGTTACCGGCTGCGCACGGTAGACGCGCAGCGCAATCTTGTCGGAGTAGAAGTAACTGAAAAAGTTCATGACCGCTGCCAGGGCAAAGGCCAGCAGCGCGCCGTCGCTTCCGCCAAAGTACTCCCCGGCAAGAACCAGTATGAGAGTAAGTCCAGTAAGAAGAAGGGTGGTCTTGAACAGGTTCATAGGATTACCTCCCAACCCTCTATTCTCTCACTTTCGTGAACTCGCCGGCGTCGGCCCCCAAACCGTTGAAATACACCACAAAAAGAGACGAGCCACACCTGGTTCAGGCGCGGCTCGTCTTGTCGAAAACTTACAACTTGCGGTCAGGATTTGCGCTTCAGCGCCCTTCTCAGGACTATCTCCAGGGCCGCCTTTACCTCCGCGTATTCGGCGGGCTTGATCTTTCCGGCAACTTTTTCGCTCTCAAGCGCAAACATTTCCTCCTTGAGCGCATCCATCAGCGAATCACCTCTGGCCACGGGTGCTGCGGGCGCTGCTTGAACGCGCGCAGGGGGCGCAGAGGTCGCGACAGCCGGCGCCGCATCGACAGGCCGGCGCAGCAGAAAGGCTGCGCCAGCAGCAAGAATCAGCGCCAGAGCACCCAGAATCCACCATTTGTATTTACTCAAAGGATCTGGCGTGTTGATGGGCACACCGATGCCGCCTCCCGGTCCACTGGGTGTAGCGCCCGCCTCCTGCCCGCCTGATGGCTGCTGGCCGCCCGCGGCGGGTTGCTGATCGCGCGGAATTGTTCCAGTGCCCGAAATGGTGTACTCCACCACCTTGCCGGGAGGGACGCTTTTGGCGATCAACGTCTGAATGCCCGGGTCTTCCTTTACCGACCTGAAGTCCGCTCCCGTGGCTCCCGCAAGTGCCATGCTCATGGGCAGCAGCACGGCTAGGTTATCGGTGGGCAGCGACTCCTGGGCTTTGAAAGTGAACTTGCCGCCGCTGTAAGGCACGGAATAGCTCAGAAGAAAGAGCGTGTTTTTCTCGCCCTCGTCCGGCTGGATGGGGAAGTTGAAGGAGTAATGCCCCTTGGGGCCATTCGGCTCCAACTGCACGCCGGTGGGCAGTCCGGTGGGCCGCTGGCCCTGCGAACTGGAGACGACCGCTTCAGGCGGCAAGACAATTTCGAATGAGCGCTGGCTCCACTGGGTAACGGGCGGGGAACTGACGTTGTGGACAAAGAACCGCTCGAGGACCTTGAGTTGGCTGCCGTCGGTTTCCATCTCCAGCACGTCGGCTTCGCAGGAGACTCCCTGCGCCTTGGCGGCGACGTCATAGACAGGAATATCGCCCGGCGCGCCGCCCTGCGGAGCGGCAATGAAGTAGCCGGCGCCCTGGTGCGTGACGCGGACCAGGTAATTGCTGCTGCCGGGGGTCTTGAGCGTGTAGCGGCCGTGAGCGTCGGTGGTGGTTTTGGCCACTTCCTGCATGCCGGCCTGCACGTCCACCAGCACCACGGTATCGCCCGCAGCGGGCTTGCCAGTGGTCTTGTTGGTCACCGTCCCGGCAACGGGGGCGGCTATGGCAAGGGCGCCAGAGAGCGAAAGGGCGAGAGTGAAGGCGCGGAGGATGAATCTGGTCAGTTTCATGGTCGTTTGGAAATCCTATGAGTCCATCGTGGGTTAGTCAGGAGAGGGGCCGAAGAACAACCGCAGGTCCTTCGACTCCCTTCGTCCGCCGCAGCGGACTTCGGTCGCTCAGGATGACAGACATTGAAGGGAATTCACGCCTGCTGCAGTTTTTCAATCTCGGCCATCAACTGCGCGGTCTCGTTCTCAAGCTGCGTCCGCTGTGCCAGAAAGTCCTCTTCAGGATACTTCCCCGCGCGGAATTCAAAGCTCAAATCGCGCAGGTTTTCGTAGAGTTGATCTTTGTGCTCCAACAGGTAGTCCAGGCGGGTCTTCTCGCGCTGGCTCAAGAAGGCGTTTTCCGGCCAGAAGGTGTAGAAGATCAGAACCACCGCCAGGATTGCACCCAGAATCAAGCCAAGGGATTCAGTCATGGCCTAGTAGCCTCCATCGTTGTTGGTGTCCGTTTCGCGGCGAATTTTCTCGCGTATGGCTCTTGCAGCGGGGTCTTCATCAACCGGAACGGCCGCCAGGGTCCGTCTCACCGACCACCTGCGGACCAGCAAGATGGTGCCGAGCATGGCAGCCGCAAATACCGCAAACGGGGCAACCCATGCTACCAGGTCGAATCCATGGGCGGTGGGAGCGGCCAGCACGGTTGCACCGTACTTGGCGGCGAAGGAGGCCAGGATGGCGTCGTCGCTCTGCCCGGCGGCGATGGCCGCGCTCAACTCATTGCGCTCCCGGCCGGACTCCTGGCAACCCACATGGTTGCATTCGCCCAGTAGTTGCGCACAACTGCAGGTGCACATCATCCTGTGGCCCAGGTTGTTAAAGCGCGAACTCGCGTCGGTGGCGCCCAGCGAAAAGCACACCAGGATGGCGAGCGCACTGGCCTGCAGAAACCTCTTCCAAAAGATCAAAAGTGCGGGAACACCCATTAGTGGGCTCCTTTCTGTGCCGCAGGCTTAAGGCTGGGAACCAACGCCACCATCGTGCCGAAGAACATCACCGCCACCCCGGCCCAGATCCATCCCACCAGCGGATTCAGGAACGCTTTGATGATCGGCTGTCCGGTGGCAGGGTTCGCTCCCTCGTAGACCACGTACAAGTCCCATGCGGGAACCGAGTGGATGGCCACCATGGTCTGCGGCTGCCCGCTGGACGGGTAGACTCGCTTCTCCGGGGTCATTTGGAACTGCTTCTGCCCGCCCTGGTATACTTCGAGCAATGCGTATTCCGAGTCGTAGTTGGGGTTCGAGTCCTGGGTGAAGCCCGTGCACTCGAGCGTGTAGGGGCCTATGGCCAACTTGTCATGCACGGCGAGTTCGCGTTCTTCGCTGCGGTTGAAGGCCGCACCGGCCAGCCCGATAATCGCAATCACCACGCCAATATGGATGATGTAGCCGCCGTATCGCCGCGTGTTGCGCCGCGTCAGTAGCCAGGTAGATGCGAGCAGGTTGCGCCCTGACTGTTTGGCAATCACCGCGGCCCCGCGCCAGAACTCCATCAAAATGGCGGCAACCACGCCCGCCGAAAGTGCAAATGCAACCAGCGCATAAAAATTTCCGGTGTCGAATGCGTCGTCTTTCCAGGGCCGCACACCCACCGCTACGCAGACAATGACCGTGGCCCAAAGCACCACAGCCGGCGCAACAAAGTTGCGGCGAATGCTCTTGAGTGAGGTTGCCCGCCAGGGAAGCAGTGGACCAACACCCGTCAAGAAGAGCAGGAACAGTCCGATCGGTACTGCGACGCGGTTGTAGAACGGTGCGCCCACCGTAACCTTGCTGCCCTGCACGTACTCGCTCAGGATGGGGAAAAGCGTTCCCCAAAGAATCACAAAGCATGCGATAAGCAGCACCAGGTTGTTGAACAGAAAACTTGATTCGCGGCTGACCAACGATTCGAGATGGTGCTCGCTCTTCAGGTGGCGGCGCTGCAACACGTAAGTAAAGACGCAGACCGCCAGCACAATCACCATGAAGGCCACAAACCAGTTGCCGATGGAAGACTGCGCGAATGCGTGCACCGAACTCACCAGTCCGGCGCGCGTCAGCAGCGTGCCCAGCAGAGTCAGCAGGAAGGTGGAGAAGATGAGCCACACGTTCCAGCTCTTCATCATGCCCTTCTTCTCCTGCATCATCACCGAATGAAGAAAGGCCGTTCCGGTCAACCAGGGCATGAAACTTGCGTTCTCAACCGGGTCCCAGCCCCAGTAGCCTCCCCAGCCCAGCACCGCATAAGCCCAGTGCATGCCGAGGAAAATGCCCGCCGTCAAAAACAGCCAGGTCACCATGGTCCAAGCGCGCGTGATCTTGATCCACTTCTCGCCGGGATAACGCATCATCAGCGCGCCCAGCGCGAAGGCGAAGGGAATGGTAAAACCCACGTATCCCAGGTAAAGCAGCGGCGGATGAATCACCATCTCCGGGTACTGGAGCAGCGGATTGAGCCCGTTGCCATCCGCGGGAACCGGTCCGCCGGGAACGTAGCCAGGCAGCAACGAGAAGGGCGGCGCAGCAAAGTTCAAGATCGCCAGAAAGAATACTTGCACCGCAGCCAGGATCGTTCCCGCATAGGCGTAGAGGCGGACGTCGGTCTTGTGGGTCAGGCGGAGCACGAACCCGTAGACTCCCAGCAGCCATGCCCAGAGCAGCAGCGAGCCTTCTTGCCCGCTCCAAAGCGCGGAGAATTTGTAGGCGCCGGGCAGGGCACGGTTGGAGTGCTCAAGAATGTAGGTGATTGAAAAGTCGTTGGCGAAGACCGCCCATATCAGCGCGAAGGCTGCGCCGGTAATGGCCACAAAACCCGCGATCCCGGCGCGGCGGGCGGTGTCGGCCAGGCGTTCAGGCGAAATCCGCGCCGGTTGCCCGGTGGCCAGCAGACGCAGGGCTGCTGCCCCGGCAAAAAGGTTATAGGCGGCCAGCGCCAATGCAATAAGAAGACAAAGACTTCCAAAGGTTGCCACTCACGGTTCTCCAGTAAGATCGTTCGAAGCCGCTCCTGCAACCTTGCGCAGCGCTATAGCGCCACACAAACCCCGGTGGGGGAACCGCTTCATGTTTCTGGGACTCCACGATGATTCTCGCACGCGGACGGGGAAGCGGACGGCCTCTCAACAGGCCAATTCTCTATGTATGAGGGGCTTTCGGAATGTGATCTGAATCACGCTCCGAAATGGGCGGGGATATGGAATTTCTAAGCAAACTTCGGCCGCTCAGGCTGCGTCGCGATGGTGCATTTCCATCAATTGGCCGGTCAGCGCCAACAATTCATCCGCGGCGATCGGCCTGGGGCGGAAATACACACTGTCGCCGGGGTAGTCGCCGGGGGTCTCGCTTGAGCCGCCCAGCACGATGACAGGTAGATCCGGCATGCGCGAGAGCAGCTCGGCCACAAACTCCGGGCCGCCTATGCCCGGCATGTGGTGGCCCGCAATTACCAGAGCCAGATTGTCTGCAAAGCGCGGCTGCTCGACGAGGCACAGAGCCTCGGCCGCTTCACTCACCCGCTGTACGTCCGGGAAACCGCTCTCCAGGATGGATTTGCGAAGGAACGCCTGAAGGGGATCGTGGTCAACCAATAGAATTGTCGGCATTTTTCCCCCTGAAGTAGAGCGTGGCCAGCGGATGGGCCTCACGGCCCTATTGACCAACTAATCAACTAGGATGGGGCGAAGCTCCATACGGTTGCCCGCGCGACGACGTCAATACGCACCATCATTACCCAAATAGAAATTCCTTTTCCCGCAATTCCTTAATGGTGTCGCGGAGTTTGGCGGCTTTTTCGAATTCGAATTTCTTCGCCGCCTCGCGCATCTCCGTCTCAAGCTTGGAGATATATGCATCGAGCTCGCCTTGCGAGGCGAACTCCGGCATGCCGGCAGTTTCTTCTTCGGCCACATCGCCGTACTCGGCCTTCAGGATCTGGGCCAGGCCCATATCGACCGTACTGATGATCGATTGTGGCGTAATGCCGTTCTCTTCGTTGTAGGCCCGCTGTACAGTGCGCCGCCGATCCGTCTCGTCCATCGCGCGTCGCATCGAGTCGGTTACCCGGTCCGCGTAGAGAATTGCTCTGCCCTCGATGTGCCGCGCCGCGCGCCCCATGGTCTGGATCAGCGAGCCTGCGGAACGGAGAAAACCCTCCTTGTCCGCGTCGAGAATGGCCACCAGCGAAACTTCGGGCAGGTCGAGACCTTCGCGCAGAAGGTTGATGCCGATCAGCGCGTCGTATTCGCCCCTTCGCAGCCCCGCCAGCAGCTTGACACGTTCCAGCGTCTCGATCTCCGAGTGCATGTAGCGGCAGCGGACGCCTACCTCTGTGTAGTAGCCGGCCAGGTCCTCGGACATTCTTTTCGTCAAGGTGGTCACCAGTACGCGCTCATTGCGTTTGGCGCGGTCGCGAATCTCCGCAAGCAAGTCATCGATCTGGCCTTTGACGGGGCGTATCTCGACTTCAGGATCGACAAGGCCGGTGGGGCGGATCACCTGCTCGACGACCACGCCGGCGGAGCGTGTTAGTTCATACGGACCGGGAGTGGCCGAAACGTAGATGGTCTGGTGGATGCGGTTCTCGAACTCCTCGAACTTGAGCGGCCGGTTGTCCATGGCCGAAGGCAGGCGAAAGCCGTAGTCCACGAGATTCTGTTTGCGGCTGCGGTCTCCAAACCACATTCCATGCACTTGCGGAATCGTCGCGTGGCTCTCGTCCACAAAGAGCAGAAAGTCGCGGGGAAAGTAGTCCAGCAGCGTAGGCGGTGGTTCGCCCGGAAGGCGTCCGCTGAAGTGGCGCGAGTAGTTTTCGATGCCGTGGCAGTAGCCCATAGACTTGATCATCTCGAGATCGAAGCGGGTGCGCTGGTGGATGCGTTGCGCCTCGACCATGCGGCCCTCGGCCTCCAACTCGGCCACTCGCTCGTTGAGCTCGGCAAGGATGGTCTCGATCGCCTCCGCCTTGCGCTCCGGCTGCATGACGTAGTGACTCTTGGGGTAGATGGGCAGGCGCGAATACTTCTGCTTCACGGTGCCGAAGAGCGGGTCTATTTGGGAAAGGCTCTCGATCTCGTCGCCAAACATCTCAATGCGATAGGCCGTTTCATCATAAGTAGGAAAGACCTCGATTACGTCGCCGCGCACGCGGAACGTCCCGCGGCGGAAGTCGGCGTCGTTCCGTTCGTAGAGGATTTCGACCAGGCGGCGCGTAATGTCTTTGCGGCTGATTTTCTGGCCTTTTTCCAGAAGCAGCAGCATCCCGTAGTAAGCCTCCGGCGAGCCGAGGCCGTAGATACAACTGACTGAGCTGACGATGATCGCGTCGCGGCGCTCGAAGAGCGAGCGCGTGGCGGAGAGGCGCAGCTTGTCAAGTTCTTCATTGATCGTGGCTTCTTTTTCTATATACAGGTCGCCGGCGGGAATGTAGGCCTCGGGCTGGTAGTAGTCGTAGTAGCTGACAAAGTACTCGACCGCATTGCCGGGGAAGAACTGCTTGAACTCGTGATAAAGCTGGGCGGCGAGGGTTTTGTTGTGGGCCAGGATCAGCGCCGGCCGGTTGGACTCCTCGATAACCTTGGCCATGGTGAAGGTCTTACCGGAGCCGGTGACGCCAAGCAGCACCTGGTGTTTCTCGCCGGCCATAAGGCCCTGGACGAGCTCCTCGATAGCCCGCGGCTGGTCTCCCTTCGGTTTGTAGGGGGTCACGAGTTGAAAGTCCATGGCGGGATTATAGCGCAAGATGGCGAATAATGAGCGAAAACCGAAACTGTCTTTGGGCGGGCAGCCGGCACTCGGCCGCCGAACGCTTCTTTTCTCGCTGCGAGGGGTTTTACTCCCGATTGGCTTCAATGGTCACCGCTATCCGCTTCTGCTTCCGGTAGACATTTGCTACCGCCAGTGTCCAGAAGGGAACCAGATCGACTCCCGGCACGAGCTTGGCCACAAACGATGGCAGAAACTCCCAGTGCCAGCCAAGGAGGTATGTAAGCACGCCTCCAATACCAAGATCGAGTACGTCGTCAGCGGGCGATGCGGCCCCCTCGACGAACAAGGGGAAGACGACCATCTGGAGTACATCCGCGACGATGGCCAGAATCAACGCGGCCCGAAGGCGCGGCCCCGGCGAGACGGTGATGGTGCGATCAATCACTTGAGCCTGATCCATCTCCAATTATGAGTCATTCTTCCGTCCGCGTTGAATGAACCCTGCAAGCTTTCGCCAGTGCTTGGTCGGCGCTCAGGAGAAGAGGGGAAATGCGGCCCCGGCTTCTTTTGGGGAAACTGATCATTCTCCCGGTCAAAGACCAAGGCTGAAGCGATAAGATGATCCGCTGAGTGGCGAGTCGCAAAATTGGGGGCTGCGTTATCAAATGGATTTCGATTACGTGGTTGTTCCGGGACTGATTCTGCTGGTTGGGATTGTGGTGATCTGGCTGTCGCTTCGCCGCATTCTCTCGCATTCCGCCAAGGTCGCAAATAGGTGGCGGCGTGTTGTTGAACGCATCATTCTTTCGGGGGTGATTCTGTTTGCATTCGTCATCGCTGGATGCGCGAGTTACACGCGATTGCTCTGCTTTGGTTCCGGGCGCACAATCCGCCGCCTGGAGAGAGTTACACGGTTGACGGCTACAAGATTCACATTGACTGCACAGGGGGCGGGTCGCCGACGATTGTTCTTGATGCGGGGCTCGGCAACGACGCGCTGATCTGGGGTGCGGTGCAGCCGGAGCTCTCCAGGACCACGCGCGTTTGCGCATTTGACCGGGCCGGGTTCGGATGGAGCGATGCGCGGCCAGCCCCGCGCGACGCGGACCACATTGCCCAGGAACTTCACGGTCTTCTGATGCAGGCCGATGTCACCGGTCCTGTGGTGCTGATGGGCCACTCCATTTCCGGCATCTACATGCGCGATTATGCGACGCGCTACCCTGCGGATGTTTCCGGGATCGTGTTTGTGGATGGCTCGACACCTTTGCAGCAGGACAATCCCGCGTTCAAGGCCGCCGCAGCCACGGGGCCACCGCAATGGCTTTTGACGATGATTATGAAGTCCGCATACATTGCCGGCATTCCGCGCCTTTTCGGAGAATGTTCACGGCCATTTCCGGGATTCGACGCCCACACGGCCAAACTTCAGGCCGAAGATATGTGTCACCCGCAATTCGACGGCACGGCTGGTGAGATGGATAACTTTCACCGATCCGGCGAGGAGACCGTTCACACAGGGCCATACGGCGCGCTTCCTATTCTGATTTTTTCGCAGGACCCGGGCAAATCCAAGGGGGGAATGCCGCCGACCATGGCGAGCGCCTGGAACCAGATGCAGGAGGACCTGAAGAAGCTTTCCACGCGCAGCCGCAGAATCATTGCCAGGGACAGCACGCACTACATTCAACTGGACCGCGCCGACCTGCTGAAGAAAGAGGTGCCTACTTTCATCGAGCAGATTCGAGGCACGGCTCCGCAACCTGCCAACTACGGTTCCACCGTTACGGAGTAGGCGGCAGCGCGGAGGTAGACTCTCGACATGATGTTTGCCAAGCGGCTTCGCGAAGGAGTTCGGCGCGGCGAGATCACGTGCAGCGTGAGGATTTGGATGCGCCCCCACGTGACACTGGGCAGACGATACCGCATGGATGAAGGCGAGATCGAAGTGGACTCGATTGAGTTGATTGGGTTTCCGGATATTACTCCGGAACTGGCGCGCGAGTCGGGATTTCTGGGCGTTCTGGATTTGTTGAAGGTGGCCAAGCACGGCAAGGGCGACAAGATCTACCTGGTGCGCTTCCACTATGTGCCGCCGGTGCGGCAGAAGGCCCAGCAATCGGGGCCCAAAGCTCGCTCCGGGCGTAACTCGTAGACTGCGTCACCCTTCTGCCGCAAGTCATCGATCCACAAGCCCTGACTCACCACGGCAGCGCCTGCCCCAGGTGGAAAAAGCCGCCGCTAGGCCCATCGTCCGGCAAAGTGGCCAGAGTGGCGCTGGTCTTGGCTCCTTCGCTCAGTTCCATGGTGGCTTGAGGGCCGCCCATGTCGGTCTTTACCCAGCCGGGATGCGCGGAGTTGACCTTGATGTTGGTGTCGCGCAGCTCATAGGCGAGATGGATGGTGAAGGCGTTGAGCGCGGTCTTTGATGCGTCGTAGGCGAACGATTTGGCGTTGTAGATGGGCGACTTGGGATTGGCGTGCAACGCGAGAGAACCAAGGATGCTTGCAAGGTTTACGATGCGGCCTGCAGAGCTTTTTTTGATAAGTGGCAGCAGCGCCTTGGTAATGGCTACCTGCGCAAAGAAATTGGTGTCGAAGATTTTTCGCAACAAGTCGAGCGGAACATCGACGGATGAGTGCTCGGGGACCGTGCCGGGGAACGTGCCGCCGGCGATGCCTGCGTTGTTTACCAGGATGTAGAGACGGCCGTATTTGGAATTGAAGTAATCGTAAGCGGCCTGGTGGTCGGCGGGTTTGGTGACGTCGAAGCGAAGCACCTCGGCGTCAACGCCTGCGGCGCGCAGCTTGGCCACAGCTTCCTCTCCCTGGCCCAGGTCGCGCGAGCCAATGACTACTTTCGTTTCTGGATCTTTGAGTTCGAGCGCAGTCTGATATCCGAGCCCACGATTTCCGCCGGTTATGAATGCAACCTTCTGAGACATTGGGGAACTTCCTCCTGTGCAGCTTTTGATTCGAGTGAGGTTGAAGAAGGTGCAGGGATTTTGAATGGGCCGGCAGGCGGCCATTGGCGCGGGCGACTCGTACTATAAAGGAGTGAGGAGTCATCGATGCCGAAATCATTTTTGATGCGCGCGGCCATTGCGTTGCTTGCGCTCTCTATCCTTCCAGCATTCATCTCTGCTGAGCAGAAGCGGACGCCTACGCAGGATAGCGTGCTCTACGGCACCGCAGACGGGCAGCCGCTGACGATGGACTACTATGCGGCGAAGGGCGCGGGGCCACATCCCATTGTTGTGCTCATTCATGGCGGCGGCTATCACGGGGGCACCAGCAAGGGCGAGAGCGAAGCCTACTGCGCGGATTTCCTGGCGCCTGCGGGATACGCGGTGTTTTCAGTGAATTATCGAGTCGCTCCCAAGTATCCGTATCCCTACATGGTGCTGGATGTGCAGAGGGCAGTGCGCTTTATCCGTTATCACGCAAAAGAGTGGAATGCCGATCCGAAAAAGATTGCGCTGGTGGGCGGGTCGGCGGGCGGGTTTGTGAGCAACATGGTGGGACTGCTGAATGCAGACGGCGATCCCAAGGCTGCCGACCCGGTGGATCGCGTGAGCGCGAAGGCGCAGGCGGTGGTGAGTTTGTATGCGCAGAGCAGTTTCGAGTTTGTGCCGCTGAACCAGGATGTGCATCGCTTCCTTGATCCGTTGATTGCCGAGAAGGGCGAGAAGGAAGCTATCCGCGAGGCGTCGCCGATTACTTATGTATCGAAACACGCTCCGCCGTTTCTTGAGATTCTAGGCGACGAGGACGAGTACATCCCGTTTTCCGAGGCCACCAATCTGCAAACCGCGCTTCAAAAGGTTGGCGGCCGATGTGACATCATTCGCATCAACGGGGGACGACACGGCACGGGCGGATGGAACAGCATCCCCGGCGTTCCCGACTGGGAGCGGCAGATGATCGAATGGCTCAACGCGAAACTGGACCACAAGGGGCCCATCGGCGAGGGGATTCGGGCGCGCACTCCGGCAGCGCACTGAAGCCCGGACCTTCTGAGCGTATATTCGTTTGTGGGAACGGAGAAGCTGAATGAAGGCGCTGATTCTTTCTGAGTACAAGAAACTCGACGTTGTGGAGATGGATGTTCCGCGGCCGGCTGAAGACGAGTTGCTGATTCGCATCCGGGCATGCGGCATCTGCGGCAGCGACGTGCACGGGTTCGACGGCAGCACGGGTCGGCGGCTTCCTCCTATTGTGATGGGCCACGAGGCGGCCGGAGAGGTTGAAGCGGTGGGCACTGCGGTGCAATGCTTCAAGCCCGGCGACCGCGTGACGTTTGACTCGACAGTCTATTGCGGCAAGTGCTTCTTCTGCCGTCGCGGGCAGATCAATCTCTGCGACAACCGCGAGATCATTGGCGTTTCGACTCCGGCCTTCCGTCGCATGGGCGCATTTGCGGAATACGTTTGCGTGCCAGAGCGCATTGCCTACCTGTTGCCGGAAAACATGCCCTTTGCGCATGCGGCGCTGATCGAGGCGGTCTCGGTGGCGGTGCATGCGGTGTCTCTTACGCCCATTGCGCTTGAGGATACCGTGGTGGTGGTGGGCGCAGGCATGATCGGTCTGCTGACCATGCAGGCCGCACGGATGGCGGGCGCTGGACGCGTGTTTGCGGTAGACGTGGATGACACGCGGCTGGAGATGGCGCGCGGACTTGGGGCGACGGAGACGTTCAACTCGAGCAAAGCAGATGTTGCGGCGCAGATTGTCGAGCAGACTGCGGGCCGTGGCGCGGATGTAGCACTGGAATGCGTCGGATCGACTGTACCTGTGAAGCTCGCGCTGGACAGCGTGAGGAAGGGCGGCGCGGTTACGCTGGTTGGCAACGTTGCGCCTACCGTCGAATTGGGACTGCAATGGGTGGTTACGCGGCAGATTCGCGTGCAGGGATCGTGCGCTTCGTCGGGCGAATATCCGGAGTGCATCTCGGCCATGTCGCGCGGAGCGATAAAAGTGGAGCCGCTGCTGTCTGCCAGGGCGCCGCTGGCCGATGGAGCGTCGTGGTTCAATCGCTTGTACGGGCGCGAGCCTGGGTTGCTGAAAGTGGTTCTTGAACCCTGAGGAAAGAGATCAATGAGCGAGTTATTCGACTTATCAGGACAGGTAGCACTTGTAACTGGCACGAGCCGCGGGCTGGGGCAGTATTTTGCGCGCGCGCTGGCCCGCGCGGGAGCGGATCTTGCCATCACGAGCCGCGACAAAAGCAAGCTTGCGGAGTTTGCCGCCGAGATGGAGGCGCTGGGACGCAAGACGTTTTCAACCGACCTAGATGTGCGGGATTACGAGAGCATCCAGGCCGCCGTCGCCGCCATCGAGGGTCACTTCGGCAAGATCGACATCCTGGTGAACAATGCCGGGTGTAACATTCGCAAGCCCGCGCTTGATGTGAGCTGGGACGATTGGAACACCATCCTCGACACCAACCTGCGTGGCACTTTTTTTGTGGCCCAGGCGGTGGCGCGCGGCATGGTGAAGCGCGGTTACGGCCGCATCATCAATATTGGCAGTGTTACCAGCGTTGCCGGATACGCGGGGCTCGGCCCCTACGGCGCGAGCCGCGGAGGAACGCGGCAACTTACGATGAGCCTCGCCGACGATTGGGGCAAGCATGGAGTTACCGTGAACTGCCTGGCGCCGGGCTGGTTCAAGACCCAGCAGAATCGCGTGATGTATGAGAACCCCGGATGGGTCGAATATTTGACTGACCGGATTCCTGTGAAACGGCCGGGCCGTCCAGACGATCTGGATGGGGCGGTGGTGTTTCTGGCTTCCGAGTCAAGCCGGTATGTTACCGGGCAGACGCTGCTCGTTGACGGAGGCATTTCGACCGGGGCCACCAAGGCGACGGTATAGGGACCAGGGACTCAACCGGCTACACGTTACAATTTCAGCCAGCAACTCAATGGAGGTTTTATGCGCAGGATTCTTCTCGCCGCACTCGCACTGGTGTTTGCCCTTTCATTTGCCGCGCCGCTTCTGGCACAGGGCGCACCGCCGCAGGGCGGAGCCGACCAGCCTTACACGGTGGAGTACTACTACAAGTGCCAATGGGGCCATCAGCAGGAGTTTCTCGATCTCTTCCTCAAAAACCACTTCCCGCTGCTCAAGAAGGTCAGGGCAACCGGGCGCATTATTGGACTGAAGATCGATTCGCCGGCCTACCACACGACTGAAGATGGGCGTTGGGACTACCGTGTGACGATCACTTACAAGAATTCGACTGTGGCCACGACTTCGAATCCCGAAGAAGAAGCATTCAAGAAGGAGTTATGGCCCGATCAGGAAACCTACAAGAAAGAAGAGCAGCGGAGATTCGAAATCATACTGTCGCACTGGGATTTGCCGGTGACGGATATTACGCCGGCAGGGAAGTAGGGTTCGAGGGAACAGGGAACAGAAGTGCCCGGTTGTTAGTTGAGTCGGCTGCTGAGGTTTCCCAGGTCTCAAAATCGAGACCTGGGGCACCCGGCTTCTCTGTTCCTTGTTCCCAACTCCCTGTTGCCTGCCTTAATCATGCCTGTGGCGCCATTTATTCACCAGGTCTTCGGCGGCTTCGGGCCAATCTGGAAAATCGAAGTTGAAGCCGGCTTCGAGCAGGCGGCCGGGGACTACGCGGCGGCTCTTCAGCACCAACTCGGACTCGGTGCGCATGAACACTGCTCCGAGCTTGATCAGCAGCGATGGAATGGGAAAGCCGTTGGGCACATCCCATGCATAGCGCAGTGCGGCCATGAATGCGCGGTTGGGGATGGGGTTGGGCGAGGCGACGTTGACGGGGCCGGCCAGGTATTCGCAGCCGATGAGAAACTCGACGGCGCGCGCGAAATCATCTTCGTGAATCCAGGAGACGAACTGGCGGCCGTTGCCTTGCCATCCCCCGAGGCTGAGCCGGACTAAATTTGAAAGGATGGCGAATGCGCTGCCTGGCGCTGGGCTGAAGACGATTGCGCTGCGAAGGGCAACCTTGCGGGTGCGTGGCGTTGGGGTCTCAATGAAGGCGTCTTCCCAATCCTTCGCCACACCAACGGAGAAGTCCCAGGTCTCGGGCGCGCGGCGTCTTTTTGAAATCAGCTCGCCGCCGCCGAGTTCGCCGGTGGCTTCGTCCATCTCCCAGTCGGTCCCTGCGCGGTCGAGCGTGTGGCGATAGATGGTTGCCGTGGAGGCGTTGAACCAGACGCGCGGCGGGCTGTGGAGGGAGGCAATGACCCGGTTGAGCAGGCGGGTTGTGCCGATGCGCGAATTGTAGATTTCCTGGCGGTTGGTCGCATCGTAGTGGCAGTTGACGCTGCGTCCGGCCAGGTTGATGCAGACATCGGAGCCTTCAAGGTAATCGACCCAGGAGCCGGTGTTTTCGCCGTCCCAGTGCACGGTTTGCCACGGCGCCGTGTAGGGGCCGCGGGTCAGTACGCTGACGTGATGGCCTCGTTCCTGAAAGTGGCGCGCCAGCACCTGGCCAAGCAGCCCGCTGCCGCCGGGGATGACGATGCGCAGGGTCTGCAGGATCGGCGGTGCGGCTATCTCCATGGCTTCAGCCTACAGCGTCAGCGAGAGCCGGGGGTCGCAGTTATTGCCTTGGCGGGAAGTTATAGCCGCGCAGCGCGAGGCGGCCGCGGTAGGCGCGGTATTCGTGGACGATCAACCACACGATAAAGATGATGAATAGCAAGGGGCCATAAAGGACCCAACCCGGCTGGACAACCCGGTTGCCGCCTACACTGACCGATTCGGGCGCGCGCAGGGTTCCGAACATGGCCACCAGGTCCCTGCCCACCGTGACGTTTTCTCCCAGCCGTATGGCGCCGAAGAAGCTGACCAGGCTGTTGTCAACCGATGCATTGCTCTCGGCGGTGACCTTGCCGAAGAAGTTTACGACGTCATGCTGGGCATCGCCGTTCAGGTGGATGTTTCCGAAGAAGACCACAATGTCGCCCGTCACCTTGCCGTCAATGTGGACGCTGCAAAAGAAGCAGACCGTGTCGTGAGCGGTTTCGCCTGCGGGGACGTTGATGTTGGAGCCGAACTGAACCCGGTCGCCGTCGGCATGGGCAAGAATGGAGGCGGCCGCAAAGGCGGCGGCGAGCAGGCAGAGGACAAACTTGTGCTGAATCATGGTGGGCGTCTCTCCCTTACGTGTACGCGTAAAACAGGGAACATGTTCCACTCCGGCTGCAGCAAACGGAGCGAATGCAAGGATGCCAACCAGTCTAACCCTCAAATCGACCGCGAAGAAACCCTGTTCCCTGTGGTTACCGTCAAAACTCGAAGCGCATGCCCAGTTGAATGCGGCGGGGTGGGGCGGCGGAGGTGATCTGGCCGAAGGAGGTCGAGGTCTCCACCGGGTCGACGCCGCCGCCGTTCACGTGGTTGAGCACGTTGAAGGCTCCGGCGGAGAAGCCGAGCTTGGGCGATTCGTCTTCCTTGCTGGGGGTGAGATGGAAGTCGTGGCCCCAGCGCAGGTCGAGGTCTACATATGTCGGGCTGGTCTCAGTGTTGCGGCTCACGCCGTCAGGCCGGGTGTTGAAGAGTCCGTCGCCGTAAGCGTCGGTGCCGGTGATGATTGTCCACGGTGTCCCGGTGTTGGCGAAGATGCCGGCCGAGAGGTTGAGCAAACCGTCGGGGTGGAACATGGCGTACATGCTCAGGCGGTGGCGGCGGTCCCAGTTTGCGTTGGCCCACTCGTTGTTGGGCTCGAACTGATTTTGCGGAAACCACCACAGGCCGCCGGTGTTGGACGCGTAGTGGGACCAGGTGTAGCGGCCGAAGCCGGTGAAGTACTTGTTGACGCGGCCGCGGAAGGAGATGTCCATCCCCTCGCCTTCAAAAAAGCCTGCGGCCTGCATCTGGCGGATGCGGCCATGGCTCGAGTCGGGCCGCTCAGTGTAACTGGAGGCGGCGGTGGGCGCGTTGATATCGACGGAACGGAACTCGTCGATGCCGCGCGTGGAGTAGCCGCTGACGATGCCGGTAGCCTTCTCGCCGAACTGCCGCTCGATGGAAAGGCCGTACTGAATCTGGTAGGGAAGTTTGGCGTCGGGGGCCAGTAGAGCCAGTGATGGCGGCTGGGCGGAGAGGGTCTGGCAAATGGAAACGGGATAACAACTGTTGGTTGGGTCGCCCGGGTTCATGGAGAGCACCACCGCGCGCCGGCGGGCAGTCTCGTAGCGCACCAGGTCGAGCAGCGGGCCGGAGCCGAAGCGGTCGTAGTAGATGCCTCCGCCGCCGCGCAGCACGGTCTTTGAGTCCTGGTTGAGAACCAGGGCAAAGGAGGCGCGGGGCGCAAAGCCCAGCCGCCGCATGCCCAGGAAGTTCTGCCAGTCATAGCGGATGCCGGGGGTGATGGAGAAGCGTTCGCTGATTTTGAACTGGTCCTGAAGGAACGCGCCCAACTCCTGTTGGTGATAGATGAAGTGGGTGTCGCCGGTGTTCTGCGAATAGGAAGACGGCAGGTTGTTGGTGTAGTTCTCAAGAGAGGTCTGCAAGACGGTGACGCCATCGGCGGCCATGGTGGGGCCGAAGGTGTAAGTGCCGAAGGCGTTGGTGCGGTCGTCGTAGGCACGGCGGGCGATGTGCGGCGTATCAATGCCGGCCTTCATCGTGTGGCGTCCGCGGGTCCAGGTGGCCATGTCGTAAAAGTGGAAATTGTATTCGCTGCCAAACGAGTCGGTCTGGGCCGAGCCCGTAAGAAAATCTCCCGGCACGCTGATGCGCGGGCCTTCCTGCGCGTTCTGGTTGCGGCTGTAGTCGTGCACGCCGACCACGGAGATCTGGTTCAGCAGGTAGGCGGAGAGCGTCGAGTCCAGGTGAAATACGAGGTCATCTTCGCGGTACTCGGTGTTGTAGCCGGCATCGGCCAGCGCCTGGCCGCCGACGCCCTGATTCTGTCCGGTCCAGTCCTCGTAGCTGTATTGCGCGTAGGCGGAGTGCTTCTCGCTGAACTGGTGGGCGAGGCGGATGCTGAACTCGGTGTCGCGCTGGGGAGCGACGACGTTGGCGCTGAATGCGCCACTGGGGTTTGCGGGAGTGGGGACCAGGGTCGCGTCCACCACCGCGTTCAGGTCATGAAGCACCCGCTCGAATGAGCCGAGGAAACTGCTTTTCCGCATGTGCGGGATGGGGCCGGTTACGTTGCCCTCGTAGCTTTGCCGCTGCTCGAAGGGCTTGGACGGCGCAAGCGCGTTCTGCGCATTCATGGCCGAATTTCGAAACAGGAAATTGAACTGGCCGTGATAGTGATCGGCGGCGGACTTGGTGAGAATCTCCATCTGGCCGCGGCCGGGCCAGTAGTACTGCGCGGAGTAGGGGTCCTGGTTGATGCGGACCTCCTGCACGGCGGAGGACGAGACCGTTGCATGGTTGGCCTCGATGCCGTCCACCAAAAGGCCGCTTCCGCCGGTTGCGGTGGCGCTGTCATCCAGAAAGGCGCTCATGGCGGTGGTGTAGTCGTTGTCGAAGATGGGCAACTCTTTCAACTCCTGCGTGTTCATCACTGAGGAGTCGCGGTTCTCTTCCCCGGCGGTCAGATCGCCGTTGCTGTCGGCGTTGACGTGCACCGTGGTGGAGAGGGCAGCGATGGGCAGCACGATGCGCAATAGCGGGATGAGCGGCGAGGCGGTTCTGGCCGCTGGACGGGCTGCGATGACCACAGGCGTGCGCACGGTTTCGAACCCGGGCAGTGAGACCACCAGCGTGAAATTGCCGGGATGCGGCGCTACGACCTGGAAGTTGCCTGTGGCATCGGAGTGAACGCTGCCGGCGACTGTGCCGGTACTGTCAACCAGGTCAACCTCCGCTCCGGGAACTACGTCGCCGGTAGCGTCAGCCACGACTCCGCGCATGAAGGGAGGTGGCGGTGCGGGAGCGGCTGAGCTGCTTGCAAAAGCGGCGGTGGTGGCCAGCAGTACGAGCACCAGGCTAAGAAAACGCATAATGATAAGTCTCCAACGCAAGGGCAAGAAAATGTACAGTGGTGCAAACGTATACAAAATGCAGGACAAACCCGTTCTGGATGCGCATCCGTGGCCAAATGGATGCGGCAGGAGCAAGATAAGCCTTCCGCTCTCATGGGGGTGGGCGGAATAACCGCAACCGTAAACTGGAACACACAGCATTGTAAGGCGAGCGCCAGCTACGGTTGATGAATTCTGTTCATTGTCCTGGGCCGATTTTCGCAGGACTCAGGGCCGCTGTCCACTCTAAAGCTGTATCTACCACCACGTCCGGCGGCATCTCCATCAGGTTCTGGGGGCCGAACCCGAAAGCGCAGCCCACGCTCCACACCCCCGCATTGCGCGCCGTTTCCACGTCCACCTTGCTATCGCCAATCATCACAGTCTCTTCCGGCTTTGCCCCGGTCTCCTTCATCAGCGACCGCAGGCCGAAGGGGTCGGGCTTCTTCACCGGAAAGCTGTCGCCGCCATAGATGTGGAGGAAGAAATCGGCCATTCCCAGCCCTTCGCAGATTCCGCGCGCCGGGCGTACCGGCTTGTTGGTCAGCACCGCCATCACGCGTGCCGGACCGTTTGGATGGTCGTGCAAATCGCGCAAGGCTTGCAGGGCTTCCAGGACACCCGTGTAGGCGTATGTGAAATCCAGCTTGTGGGCGCGATAGTAGTCGATGAAGAATCCGTACGCCGTAGCGTGTTCCTCTTCATTCACTTGGTCTACAGGGATGTTTCTGCTGGTTGCAAGCGCGCGGCGCATCAGCATGGGGGCGCCGTTACCCACGTAGCCGGCGATGACCGGATTGCGCAGGCGCTTGAGGCCAACGTGAACCAGCGCCTCGTTCACGCTGTTGCAGAGGTCTTGCGCGGAGTCAATCAAGGTGCCATCGAGATCGAAGACCAGTAGCTTGAGTTGTTCCACCGGGATGGGGCGAAGGACGCGAACCATAGGTTCATTGTAACGGGCGGGGGAAGTGCGATGCGTTTGCCGTTGTACCATAGGCACCATGAGGACACCGATTGTTTTCTGCCTCGCGCTTTCGCTGGCCGCGCCTGCCTGGGCCGCGGATAAATTGACGGCAACACAACTGATCGACCTGGCAAAGCAGCACCACCCCGAGCTGCGCACGGCCGTTGTTTCCACTTTCGGTTCGAGAGACCTGGAAACCGGCGCCGCCTACGCCGGTACCGAAAGCGATTTCTTCTTTGCGGTGGAGGCGTCCGTTCCGCCCACGCTGGTGATTGACGATGGCCCGGGCTTGCCGATGGAGCGGATTCCAGGGCCAAGTCAGGATGCGGCACTGTGGGTTGGCACGGCGCACATTGAGCCTGCGGGGCGGCTGCACCAGTTCCACTACCTGCTGGGTGATGCGCGATTTGGCGGCCGCCTGGACCTGCCGGTTTTCTCGCCGCTCTCTTACCTGCAACCGGGCGTTCCGTCCGGCAAATTGTCTGACAAGATTATCCACACCAGTAAGATTTACGACGGGATGAAGAGCGAGTACTGGATCTATGTTCCCGCGCAGTACGATCCCAAGACGGCGGCCGCGCTGATGGTCTTTCAGGATGGCGGCGCCTACATCGACCGGGAGAAAGGGACCCTGGCGTTGAACGTGATCGACAACCTGATTGCGCAAAAGATAATTCCGGTGATGATCTGCGTCTTCATCAACCCCGGAGACATCACGGACTCGCCGGGCACGCCGACGTATCAATTTGTGAAGGGCCACTCTGACAGATGGAAGCGCACCTTGAAGGACGCGATGCGCAGTACGCTTTATGACACGGTGAGCGACCGCTACGCGCGTTTCCTGCGCGATGAGGTGCTGGCCGAGGTGGGCGCCAAGTACAACCTGCGCAAGGATGCATACAGCCACGCCATCACCGGACTTTCGTCGGGCGGGATTTGCAGCTTCAACGCGGCCTGGCAAATGCCGGATCTCTTCAGCCGCGTAATTTCGTGGATCGGCAGTTTCACAGCCATCCAGTGGAAGGAGGACCCGGCCGTCACCGACGGCGGCCAGGACTATCCGGAAAAAGTACTTCGCGAGCCGCACCGCAATCTGCGCGTCTGGCTGCAGGACGGGGCCAACGACATGGAAAACGAGCGCTGGGGCAGTTGGCCGCTGGCCAACATCCGCATGGCCAACGCGCTGAAGAGCAAGCAGTACGACTTCCACTTCAGCTTTGGCAAGGGGACGCACAATTCAGGGCACGGCGCGGCCGAGTTTCCGGACGAGATGGTGTGGTTGTGGCGGGATTACGATGCGGCCAAAACTACGCAGGAGTTCACGGCTGATCCTGCGGAACAGAACAGCCCGTATTTCCGCGTGGAGTTGGTGGAGCGGGACAGGAAATAAGCGGGAGGAGAAAAGGGCGGGCGATCCCCTCACGCGGAGCCGTAAGGACCTAAATCGTGAAAACCCTGTATGCGGGATTGAGGATGTATTCCCCCAAGGGCACGGCCTGAAAGCGACCACGCTCGACCGGGTATTTGGACGAGACGGAGAGTCTTTGGATAGGAGCTGAATTTAGCGGAATTGTCCGATGTCCGCGGGCGTACCGGGGGACTACACGTTGACTTCCGGTTAGGCGAAAAATCAGTCGCGAACGCCTGCCGACGAGGCTTGCACATGCTTCTCAGACAAGACAGCGAACGAATGGTTGAAAGGAACGATAGCTTTTATGGATTTGTACCGGCGAGTATGTTTCGCAGTAGTTTTCATTATTCTGTCTGCTGCTTCAACCATTGCTCAGGACAATGCAAAATCAGAGACAGAGGCATTGATCACGTTTTACTCCAATCACATCACATTGCTAGGCGGCACGCTTGGTCATCCATGGGGCGCTTTTAAGGGGCGAGTTTTCGATGGAGATAAGCAACTGGCATTCATGGAACCAGCACACTTTGTGACCTTCCGCATACCCGTCGGTGTGCACGTCCTGGCAGCCAACTCTTGGATGGATAAGAATTCAAAAAAAGGCGCTCACATCACGATGAACATCGAGGCCGGCCATCGATATTTCATCGAATGTGGCAGCTTTGCGGGTCCCCCAGTTTTCGGAATCCGGGAAGTAAGCTGTCAATCGGCACAGAGTGTAGGCAAGAGCCTCAAACCTCTTGAGCCAGTGCACCTTCGTGCGGCTGGGAGTCCATTCGTTATTCCCGAGACATCCTTCCCAAATTGTCCTACAGCTACCACCCACTAGAGGCAGCGGAGAAGGAATGAGACATTAACATCCCGTCTAAGAACCTGTCCAGAAACTAAGGTGATCGTCGCAGGAGCAGGTGCGCGAATGCGATGTGGATCATGGTTTCGGCGGAGGTGTGGCGAAGTTCGTAGTCTTTGCTGAGACGGCGTGACCAGTTGAGCCAGGCGAAGGTGCGTTCGACGATCCAGCGCTTGGGCAGTACGCGAAACAGGTGTTGTTCGTTGCGTTTTACGATCTTGACGGAGTAGTCAAACATATCTTTTGCCCAGTCGATCAGCTTGCCTGTGTAGCCGCCATCGGCGAAGACAGTGGTGATCGAGTCGAAGCGGCAGAACAAGCGCATCAGCACGGCACGGGCCGCCACACGGTCCTGGATGCCTGCCGAATGCACGATCACCGCCAGCAGGTTGCCTTGCGTATCTACCGCGATGTGCCTCTTGCGGCCCTTGATCTTCTTGCCCGCGTCGTAGCCGCGCCGCCCCCTTTTAGCGCCGTCTTGGCCGACTGCGAATCGATAATCGCCACGGTGGGCGTGGCGTTTCGTCCGCCGGCCTTGCGGCCCTGTTCGCGTAGCGTCTGTCCTACGCGCTCCCACACGCCGCTGTCGCGCCAGGAGCGAAAATGCTCGTGAACTGTTTTCCAG
>OCZT010001263.1_pt1 | contig 26149 bp, 36 predicted proteins | sample 1539031 | NCBI WGS metagenome assembly OCZT01 (sample SAMEA3539308, study PRJEB22396) | soil metagenome | biome: tundra; feature: field; material: soil | place: USA | collected 2010-05 | depth 0.15 m | reverse complement strand
ATAATCTAACAAAAATTTTAAGTTTCCTTGCTATTCAGAAGGTTATATCAGAGAACAAAGAAGATCTTCAAGCCGGTTCACTTGATGTTGAGTATTTTGCGCAACAAATAGCTGGAGCCACTACCTTTGCTTCCCCTCTTCTAATGGGGAAGAATATGTTGGACGATCTAGAAGAACGTACAGAAGCCCGACTGAAAGATCCTATCGTTCCAGGATCTATAACGTTCCCCATTCCAGCCCTCTCCTCCTTCCTAGAAGGGGGCAAGATCCCTCCCGGTAGCCTCTGCTACTGGATGGGAGCTACAGGGGGGGGTAAGTCTATGGCCCTTATTTACGTGGCCAAGGAGGCTGCCTTTTTAGATAAGTGTAATGTTTTATATATTACGGCAGAGTTGACGGAAAATTTGGTTAAACAGAGATTAGACTCTTGTATAACAGGAATTCCTACTATAGAGATTAGAAATAAGGCAAATAGAGTAAGAGAGATTTATAAAAAGTCTGCTTCTTATTCTGCTATAGCTTCTAGAATTCAAGTTGTAGAAGTCCCTATGGGTACAACTACAACATCTGAAATCCATGCTATTATAGAAAGATTAGAAAAAGTTAAGGGCTTTGTTACTAATGTTTTAGTTATTGATTATGCTGATGTTTTGGCTGCTTCAAAAAGACAGAAGGAATTTCGTCATAACCTGGTAGCAATATACACAGAGTTAAAAGAGTTGGCTAGAAATAAAAACATTGTTGTATGGACTGCTTCACAGTTTAATGCAGAAGGAACTAAAGAATCCCTTAAAGAAAGTGGAAATATTACTACTACACATGGCAATGAGAGTAGTGCTAAGGCTCATTATGCTGATATGATTATAGGTATTGCTAGAACTAAAGATGAAATTGATAATGGTGCTGCCCGTCTCATTATTGTTAAGAATCGTATTGGTGGTGGGCAAGGATTTACTCTTAAGGTATTTCCTGATCTGTCTAGGGCGAGACTTTTTACGGGAAGATCTGAAAATATGGGCCACGTAGATGTTGAAAAGCCAATAGAAGGATTAGAGGTAATAGATGAAGATTCCGATACAAAACTTAGACTCGTTAGAGCCAAGTCATTCCAAGAAGTCTATGGAGACTAAGAAGATAAATAGATATGACTTGTTAAGGGATGTTGTTCCTTATTACGCTGTAGATTTGGATGGAACTTTAGCTGAATATCATGGATGGACAGAAAGTGTTACCGAAATTGGTAATCCTATTCCTTCTATGGTTGAAAGAGTTAAAATTTGGATTGCCTCTGGTCAACAAGTAAAAATTTTTACAGCTAGAGTAGATGGAGACGACCTAGAGGAACTTAATCAAATTGTTTGTGCTATTCAATTATGGTGTAAGAAGCATATTGGAGTTATACTTCCAGTTACAAATGTTAAAACTTATGCTATGATTCAGTTATGGGATGATCGTTGTGTTCAAGTAACTACTAATACTGGGATTCCTGTTGGAGATCAACAACAAGTACATGAGCTACCGAAACCAAAACACTAAATATGATGTATTACGCTTTGTTAAGCGCTATATTAAAGATTATACAATAATTTCTAATGGTAAGGAAATTTCTGTAAATTGTATTTTTTGTAGTCCTAAAGATTATAAGAAAAAATTAACGGTTAATTCTAAATCTGGTTTGTTTCATTGTTGGAAATGTAATGAGACAGGAAATTTTTATAAGTTTAATAAATCATATGGAAAATCTGATATTGACCCTAACCTTTTTTTGGCCGGATCAAGTTTTTCGAGACCTATAAAGGCTATTGAGAATGAGACTCAAGTCTCATATCCGGACGGCTTTCGTTTTCTTTCTGATAGTCATACAAGCATAGTGGCTAAACCATATTTTAAGTACTTATTAGATCGTGGTTTAACTATGTCGGACATAGATTACTATAGTATTGGTTATTGCCCATTGGGAAAACTCGCGCAACGTGTTGTAGTACCTGTATTTAAACAAGAAGTGTTAATGTCGTACATAGCACGTAGTATCGGTAAGGAACTTCCTAAAGTATTGACACCACACTCTTTACCTGGATCTCACGGGATTAAAGATTTCGTGTTTAACCTTGATCGAGCCAAAGAAACTAAACTATTATATATTGGTGAGGGAGTTTTTGATGCAATTGCTCTTGGAGTTCATGGAATTTGTCTTTTCGGGAAAGAAGCTACTAAAAAACAATTGGGAGAAATTATTAATGTTCATCCTAAGCGCATTGTATGCTCTCTCGATGGGGATGCTTATAAGTACAACCTTAGACTGGCTAGTCAATTACTTTTACACTGTCCTGATGTAAGAGTAGCAAAGTTTCCTAGTGATCAGGATCCATCTTCTCTATCTAAAGAAGATAGAGATTTTTATGTTAAGAGGGCTAAAACATTTGATGGAAGCATTGAATTATAGTCTTGACAAAGGCCCTAGCAGGGAGTAGATTCATCCTATGAAAGTTTCAAACGTCAGAGAAGGCCTAGCCACAAATAGTTCTTCAACGCATTCTATTGTTATTTCTTCCTCTTTAAATAAGTCTATTACTAATCTTTGTGATGAAAGTTTTGGTTGGGATTATTTTGTAGCTTCTAAACCAGAAAGTAAGTTAAAATATCTTGGTATTTTACTAAATTCTCAGTTAAAAGGTGAAATACCTTCAGAAGCTTTAGGACAACTTGTTATTGCTAAATTACTTGATGGTACTTTTATTACAGAAAATGATAATATTGATCATCAAAGTCATTTTAATTTTCCTCTTACTTATGGAACAAATCAGGTTGATTTAGACTTTTTTAAAGAGTTTAGGGACTTTATTCTTCGTGATGATGTTGCTATTTGTGGTGGAAGTGACAATGGTGGAGATGCACACCCATTACTACAAAAAATACAATATACTAATATTTCTGCATTGCTACCATTTATTAAAGATTCTTATGGTACCAATTTTTGGTGTCGGAAAGATGGAGAATTTTGGACTCTTTTTAACCGAAAAAATCTTCGTTATACTTTTTCTTATAGTGATTTTGTAAAACCAATAGTTAAGTATATTACACCATTACTTGTAGATTTAAAAATTACAGATTATTGTGCTACTGGTTGTTCTTTCTGTTATCAGAGTTCAACAAAATTAGGTAAACCGGCTGATTTTAAGGTTATTAAAGGAACTTTAGATGCCCTTGCTAAACTTAATGTCTTTGAAGTTGCTATAGGTGGTGGTAATCCAGTATCACACCCAAACTTTATTGAAATTCTTGAATATGCTCGCGCTGTTGGTATTATACCTAATTTTTCAACGAGAGATATTTCTTTTTTTACAAAAAAAGAAGATTTAAAAAGAATATCTGAGGCTTGTGGTAGTTTTGCTTATTCAGTTAATCCTGATGTTGATTTAAAAAAGCTTGAAAAAGATATAACTTCAATGAATAAAGTTAGAGCAGGTTATGGTGAATCTAAATTAATGAATATTCAAGTCTTTGTTGGACCAAAGGGGTTCAATGAAGATAGCCAGTTACTTCCAGTTCTTAAAGTAGCAAGGAAAGCAAATTGCTCTGTTACTATTCTTGGATTTAAAGAAGTAGGAAGAGGAACAGAAGTAAAATTTACAGAGGACCAAGCAAAAGAAGCAAAATATCCTTGGGGTTTAACACAAACACTCCTAGCTCTCGACGCAAAGGGAGAATGCCCCTCTGTTGGGGTTGATACTGTACTAGCAAGAGAGCTTTCTGAAAGTTTTATTAAACACGGCATTTCAGGAAAACTTTTTGTACTTGACGAGGGGAAGTCTTCGTGCTATATTGATGCTGTTGCTGGAAAAATTGCCAAGTCTAGTTTTGATAAAATAACGATTACTACTGACATTACTGATACAGACCAAATTAAAACTGCTTTTTCAACATTTTAGATATGAAACAATGCTATAAATGTAAAAACTTAAAAGATCTATCTTGTTTTTCTAAAGATAAATCTCGAAAAGACAATAAAGCAGATAGATGTAAAGAGTGTAAGGCTATTGAAGACAAAGAATATTTGAAAAAGAATCCAGATAAAAATAAAAAAGGACAGTCTTTGCGTTTATATGGAATAACGTTAGAACAAAGACGAGAATTAATATATAAACAAAATAATAAGTGTGCTATATGTGAAAAAGAGATGGATGGCCCAAAAGAACCTTCTTTAGATCATAATCATATAACTGGAAAATTAAGAGAGTTTTTATGTCTTAATTGTAATTATGGTTTGGGAAATTTTAAAGATAATTTAATTTTATTAAGAAAAGCAGCTGCTTATATTGAAAGGCATACTAAAGAATAGTATGTAGGGCAAAAAAATGGATTTTTCTTCTTGTGAGGGATGTAGTTTATCAAAAATAGTTAGTCACGTAGGGCTTCCGGCTGTTGGTAATTCAAAATCAGAGCTTTTCATCATAGCAGATCGACCAGGATATACAGAAGAAAATCTTGGAGTTTCTTTTTCTGGTAAACCTGGCCAGTTTTTAGCAAATATGTTAATCAAGGCCGGGTTAACAGATGAAACCCAGTATTATCTAACATATCTTACAAAATGTGCTCTTCCAGATAATAAAGACCTAAAAACTAAAAAGGAGTCTTTAACAGCGTGTATGCCTTTATGGCTTACAAAAGAGATTTTAGAATATAAACCTAAAGTAATTATTGCTTTAGGTAATGATGCTATGGCTGCCCTTTCTGGTAAGTCTGGTATTGTAAAAAATCGTGGTTTAATATTTGATATTGAAGTAGAAGGCCACAAATGTAAAATGCTTCCAACATTTAGTCCTTCTTACTTACTTCAAGATAAACTTGAACACGAAGACAATGTTGTTTTTGATATTAAAAGGGCTATTACTCTATTAGCTGGTAATATACCTTGTTGGAATGATGAAAGCTTAAGTAAACTTGATTACAAAACTATTGAGACAGAATCAGATTTTAAGGAGTTTTTAAATGAACTTAAATACAAATCCGGAAAGAATACAGGAACCCCTCCAGCCCTTCATACCGACCCCACCCTCAATCCTACCACCTTCGTCCCCGACATGCAGCGCCCCGATATCATTGCCCTCGCTTGTGACATTGAATGCAGAGGGAAAGACGCGTATAAAGTATTTGACGATGAAGAATTCCCTTTGGTCTCGATACAATTCTCTAATAAGGAAGGGAAAGCTTGGTTTCTTCCAATCGCACACGAAAAATATGTTAGCGAAACTAATCCGAAAGGATTACTTTTCGATATTTCGCCGGATAGCTTTCTTATTAAAGGGTTAAAAGAAATCTTCAGTGGGGACTATTTTATTGTTGGACATAATTTTAAGTTCGATAGTAAATTCATTCTTAAGTTTCTTGGAATTAGAGTTAATCTTAATTTTGATACTATGCTTGCCCACGGACTGTTTGAGGAGACTTCTAATAGTCTTAAAAAAATTGCTTGGGAACTTACTGATATGGGTGGATATGAAAAGGCCCAACAGGAATATACAGAGAGCCTTCCAAGTGAAAAACAGTATGACATGTTTTACTATCCCTTTGAGCAGTTAGCTTTATATGGCTGTGCTGATGCCGACGTTACATACCGAATTTTTAAAATTCTAGATGAGAGACTTCGTGTTGATAATACGATGTTAACGGTTTTTAAACTTCTCATCAATGCCAGTATGGCCTTTTTAGATATTGAAAATGACGGTATTAAGGTAGACACTAACTATCTTACTTCTTTAGGCATTGAGCTGGACATTGAAGCACATACGTTGGAAGAAGAATTTAAGAAACTGGCATTTAGACAGATACAGCAGCTAGAAGAAGACTTAACTGTTGAAGCTACTGGTAAGTCTGGTAAGATATTGAAACATAAGCCCTTATTGTTTAATATTGCTTCTAATGACCATATCTGTAGACTCTTTTTTGACAAGATGGGAATTGAACCAGATGACAAATATAAATCAAGGAAGACAGGAGATTACTCTGTAGGTAGGCCCTATCTTAACTCTATTAAGAAGGACTACCCGATAGCAGAGAAACTCTTACGCTATCGTATGATTTCAAAGCAACGGTCTGGTTTCGTAGAGGCATATCCACAGTTTATTGATCCAGAAGGTAAAATCCATCCAGACTATCGACTTATTAAGTTTTTTAATGAAGATAGTAATTCAGATACAGGAACTGTTTCTGGAAGGCTTTCTTGCTCCAACCCAAACCTACAGCAGGTTCCTTCTCGTGGTGAAGGGAAGCGTATTAAAAAGTTGTTCATTCCAGACTATGATGAACATTGGCTTGTAGAAGCTGACTTTAGTGGTATTGAAATGAGAGTAGCTGCTATGTATGCTCAAGATCCTGCTATGACAAAGTTTTTTAATACTGGTAAAGGTGATTTTCATAGGTGGGTTGCTTCACAAATAAGTGGAAAAAACGAAGAAGATGTCACTGATCAAGAAAGAACTATGGCCAAAAGCTGTTCCTTCGGAATTTTATATGGTGCCGGTCCTGCTAAAATTGCTGAACAGGCTAGTATAACAGAAAGACAGGCAGTTAAATTCATTGATAAGTATTTTAAGTTGTTTCCAGGACTTAAAAAGTGGATTCAATCACAAAAAGCCTTTGCTGAAAAGAATCTTTATGTTAAGTCTCTTTTTGGGAGAGTACGTAAATTACCTAATGCAGGGAGTCGTAATGATGGTCTAAGAGAGTCAGCCCTCCGTCGCGCTATTAACTCTCCAATTCAATCAGATGCTTCTGATTTAACACTCCATGCCCTTGTTCGGATTCATAAATACTTAAGGGATTTTCCTCACTCTGATCCGACAAAACCTTCCAGACTCCGGGGCTCAGTTCATGACAGTATTCTTTTAACTGTTCATAATGATGACCTTGCAGAGATTTTGGATACAATAAAATTTAAAATACTTGAGGCTCCGACCTTGACTTTCATTAAGTCAAAGCATATATTGTTACATAGTGATATTGCTATAGGCAAGAATTGGGGAGCGAAAGAAAGCGTAGAATTTGATGAGACTCCTAACAGTTAGAGGCGTAGTAAAACGTCATCAAGTTAAGTGGTTTAATAATCCTTCCCCTATAGAAGAACAGATAAAAGAAGCAGATATTTTTGAAGAAGAAGTACAGTTCGTTTTTAAAGAAAATACAATTGGTTATACACATATAATAGGTAGGTATATTAATTATGACTGGTATTATATAGATAATAAGACCCCTTTGGTAGTATGTAGATGATAACAGTTAGAGACTACATTATTAAACATACAAGTACTCGTTATGGTAATATTAATGAATTATATTTTGATAAAGATTTAAATGGTGCTGATATCTTTGAAGAAGAACAACCTTTTTATTTTACTAAAGAAATTGTAAATAGTGTGAATGAACGTGAATTAGTACGTGAAATGGTTATAGGTATTTATAAAGATTATGATTGGTATGTAAAAGAATGAAAACTGAACTTTGTATTCTTTTTAACAATGGCGAGCAGTTTGAGTTAAATCCTAAAGATAACGTAATTAATATGGAGTCTTTATCGGATCATCTTTCAGAACAGCCCGGTCTTATTGCTTATTATGGTAATATTAAGGCTGTTTTTCAAGAAAAAGTTAGTGCTTTAAAGAATACCATTGAAATTTTCATGGCTTCTGAACGTACAAAATTGCGCGAAGCTTCTAAAGAAAAACGTACATATAAAGAAGAACTTAATGACCAAATTATAGCTACTGAAGACTATATTAATCTTATTAGAGATTTACATAGTGCTGAAAATAATTATGAAAAGGCTTCTGTAGCTTTTCAGGCTATTAGGGACAAAGGTATGGCTCTTAATTCCTTATGTTCCGTATATAAAGCAGAGATGTTTGTAAATGACAAAGTATTCGAGGAAAATTTTAGAAATAAGAGGAGGGAAAGTTATATTAAATCAAAAGAAAAGTAGATAAACAGCCAAAGCTCAAATTACTAATCTCACAAATTTAAATAGGAGAATTACTACTATGGCACTTATGAATGATGCTCGTCGCGCCCGCTATGAAAAAGAATCTGGAGCTAATACAACTTTTGTTCGTATCCCTTTTTTCAAGGTTGGACAGGGAACTACAAAAATTCGTGTTATGCCCGGTCAGGATCCAGGTTCTGTTGACAAGGACTTTTTCGTTCTTGTTTATATGCACTATAAAGTCAGCCCTTCTAAACCTACTGTTCCAGTTGTTTGCTCAAAGACAAAAGATCCACGAAATCGTTGTATTATCTGTGATTATGTAAAGAAGCTTCGTGAAAGTGATGATCCTGGTGATAAGCAGCTTGCAGATGATATGGGACAGAGAATGAAGTATGCTATGGGCATAGTTCCTCTTGAAGGCGAAGATCGTGGCAAGCAGATGGTATTTATGGCTCCAAAGATAATTTGGAGTAAGATCATTGCTCTCGGTGGAGACTCCGAGTATGGTGACGTAACCAATCCACATGAAGGCTTTGACCTTCGTATTAAGAAGGAAGGCTCTGGTAAGAAGGGAACTAGTTATGATGCTACTCCTGTTCGCACCCCTAGCCCAATCGCAGAAGATCCAGAGGATGTAAAGAGAATGCTTTCGGAGCAATTCGACCTCTGGCGTTTCAAGGTTATTCCTTCTGAAGAGGAAATCCAGGCTTTTATGAATGGTGATATTGATCGTTTTACTACGGACGGTTTTACTATTCACGGAGAGTCACAGATCAAGCCCGTTGAAAAAGAAGAAGAGGAAGAGGAAGAAGAGACTCCAAAGCCTGTTGTGTTTGATAAAACTCGTGCCCGGCTCTCTCCAGCGGAAGCAGCAGCACTTAAGGCTGTTGACAATCCAGATGAAGACGAAGAGGAAGAGGAGGCTCCTGCCCCTCGCCCCGTTCCTCCAGCAGCGCCAGCAAAGGTAAAGTCCAATTTGGATTCTATCCGGAGCAAGTTAAGCGGCATTTAAGGAATATTTAATATGGCAAAATTAGGACGACCTAAGAAGGATGCAGGTGTGGAGGCCGGGGCTGATGCCCCGGTTTCCCCTTTTAATTTACAGAACTTTGTCAAAGGCCTCGCCAAAGATAGACCAGATGCTGAAATTCAGCTTTTAGGTGATTCTGATGGGGAAGGCTCTTCCTTTACTGTTCCGTGGTGGATCCCTACAGGCATGATGTCATTAGACTGGGTCATGGGTGGCGGGATACCTGGAGGAAGGTTAATTGAAATTTTCAGTAACAATCCATCAGAGGGTAAGACCGCTCACTGTGCTTTATTTGCGGCAGCATCACAGAAGGCAGGGGGATTGGTATTACTGATTGATACGGAATCTGGAACTTTAATAGATCGTTTGGAAACTTTAGGTGTTGATAAAACTCAATTAATCGTAATGCAGCCAGATTCAATGGAGAAAGTGTTTGATTCAGTAGATATTTTTATTAAAGAAGCACGTAAAAGTGGCTTTGCTGGTCCTTTAGTAATTTTGTGGGATTCAGTAGCGGCAACTCCAACTAACTCACAAGTGGAAGCAACTTATGAAAAAGAGCTTTATGCGCCACAAGCGCGAGTTTTAAGCGCTGGTATGCGCAAATTGATGCCAACGTTACGTGATAACTCGGCTACGCTAATCTGTGCTAATCAAACCAGAGAGAACATTGGTGTTTCGTTTGGAGAGCAAAAAAGTACTGTGGGAGGGCTTGGTTTGAAGTTTTACGCACATATCAGACTTGCCTTAGCCAGACTGTCTAATGTAAAGAACGCTGCGACAGAAATTACTGGTATTGAAATTCAAGTAACAGCGAAGAAGAATAAACTTACTCGTCCATTTAAGAAAACTGTTTATGTTCTTGATTTCAAAGATGGTTTTGATTATATGGGGTCTGAATTTGCTCTTGCTACGGAGAAGGGTCTTATTATTGAGAACGGTAAGGGCTACTATAGTTTCACAGATATGGCAGATGTAAAATTTAGGGAGTCTGCTTATAGAGATCATAGAACTCCACAGTTTATAGAAAAGCTTAAGGCTGTTGTTAAAGTATGAAGAGGTGTTGTCGCTGTAAAACAGAAAAGTCTTTAAAAGATTTTCATATAAATAATGCTAGTAAAGATAAGCATAGAGCTGCGTGTAAAAATTGTGCGCTAGAAGAAAATAAAAAATCATATTATAAAAATAGTACTGCAGAAAGCAGAAAAAAATCAAAGTTAAAATATAGATATGATTTAACACCAGAAGACTATGCTAAAAAAGTAGAAGAACAACAAGGTAAATGTGCTATTTGTGGGAAAATTCCAGAAAAAAGACCTTTATATATTGATCATGACCATATAACAGATAAATTAAGAGATTTAATTTGTTTAAAATGTAATGTTATTATTGGTCAGGCAAATGATAATATCGACCTTTTAGAAAGTGCAATTGCTTATTTAAAAAGGCATCAATGAGTAAAATATATGTAATTTCGGATACTCATATTAATAACTTTGTTCAGTTTAACTCTGGAACAGTTGTGTCGGAATATTCTGGAATTAATAGTAGATGTAATAATATTCTTAATGCTATAAAAGACTGTGCTAAACAAGCTATTGCAGAGGGTGCGGAAGCTTTAATTATACCCGGAGATGTTTTTCATACTAGAGGTATTTTACCAGTTGCAGTATACAATGCAGCGTATAAAACTTTTCAAGAAATTTCTAAAAAAATATCTATTATTTTCACCCCAGGAAATCATGATTTTGTAAGCTCAACAACTGTTGGTAGTGATGAAGGCTTACATTCTTTGTATGGTTTCAAAGAGTTTGCAGTTGTTGCTCATGTTCCAGAACACTTTGTTACTGATAGCTTTTCTATATCTTTAATTCCCTTTATTCCTAATAAGGACGGTACGGTAGCTGCTGCAGAAAAACTCTATAAAATAGCTAAAAAAGAAAAAGGAAAGTTTCATTTAGTTTTCTTCCACCATTCTTTCAAGGATGCGGAGACGGGGCCAATAAATTTTAAAATGCCATATGAACTTGAATACACAGACATTCCAGCCTTCGACGGGAAGTACTCCGGGCACTTACACAAACATCAGAGAGTGGGTCCAGCTAATACTGGACTTGTCTATATAGGCGGTCCTGTTCATCACGATGTAGGAGAACGTAATTATGTCCCGGGTTGGTTGAGTATCGACAACAAAGGTACTTATACTCAAATTGAAAATAAAGTTTCTCCTCGATTTGTTGTACTTGAAACGGATTCAGAAAAAGAACTTAATAAATTAAACGCTTCTGATTATAAAGTAATCAAGTGGACTGGGGAAGAAGCTGTAGGGTATAAGCTTCGAGGATCCAAAGAAAATATTAAAGTTGAGATAACTCCAAAGCAAAGTAAAGTACTCTCCAGAAGCACCATATCATCTACAGATTCTGTAGAAAATATGGCCCGTAAGTATATGGAATCTAAACTTGGTAAGGTAGATGAGCTTCTTCTTAAGTATGGCCTTGATGAGTGGAGAAGTTAATGACTAAATTGGAACGCTTTGAACTACTCTATTTTGAGGTAGATATCATACCTTGGATTAAGCATCAGTGTAGTTGTAAACATGATCATTACACTAATTTTAGGAAGAAGTGGAGAGAGGGATGAATTTCAAAACCATAAAAATAAGTAACTTTATGTCCTTGGGGGAAGTTACATTAGATTTAGACAAACCCGGCCTTCATCTTGTGCTTGGCTTAAACAAGGATTCAGAACAGTTTGACAGTAACGGGTCAGGTAAGTCTAGTATCTTTGATGCTATCGTATGGGCTTTGTATGGTGAAATCCTTCGCCCAGTTTCTATTGATAGTTTAGTTAGGAACGACCAAGAAAAATGTACTGTATCGGTTGATATAGATACTGGTACAGATATTGTTAATATAACAAGAAGTAGAAATATCATTAATAAGAAGTCTCACCTATCAGTTACTGACAGTTCTGGTAAAGAATTATTTCCTTCCAATTCTATTACGGATATGCAGCAGGACATAAATACTTTACTTGGTCTAGATTTTAAGACTTTTACAAATTCCGTTTATTTTGGTAAGGGTTTAAGCCAGTTTTTTATGCTGGCAGATGACAAGACGCGTAAGGATATATTGGAAGCCATTCTCCAGATGGTTGATTTTGATACGGTATATCAGAAGGTTAAAACTAAACATAGAGATTTAAACACTTCTATTAATACTATTCTTAATAAGTTAGAAACTGCTGCTGAAGTTCTTTTTTATAAAAATACAGCTTATACTACTGCTTTTAAAGAATATGAAGATCAGAAAAAGACAAACACTCCAAAAATAGAAGCTTTTACTAAAGAACAAGAAGAGATAGTTAATAAAATTCATAATTATAGTGATACTTTGGCATCTGTTAGACGAGTTATTGACAAAAAAACAGATATATATACTACTTTAAAACAAAAGATTGAAGAAACAATTCTTTTTGAAAGAGATATTATTACTAATACATGTAACTCAAAAAAAGAAAAATTAGAGCAGGCTTACTTACATAGTATCAATACTTTAACAAAGATGTATAATTCTTTAATTGAAACATTAGAAGAGAAGAAAGTAAAGTTAAATTCGGAAGATAATAAATTAGAGGAAACTAAAGACAATATTAATGAAGAATCTTCTGATTGTAGAGCAAAAATAGATGATTGTAATAATTATTTAACAGCAGTTACAGGTATTGATGATGGTGCTATTTGTGGTGTATGTCAGTCGATTGTTACACCAGAGCATAAGCATTTTGTTGTTGAGAAGTTTGAGCAAGAAAGAAAAGACTTAAATACTGTTTTAGATAGTATTAATAAAAGACGTCAACTTAATAATGAAAAATTAAAGAAAATTAAGGAAGAAATAGAAACAATTGTTAATGCTAAACAAGAAGCATTATTAAGTCTTAATAATGATAAATTTTTTAAACTTACTAATAAACAAGGATTACTTAAAAATATAGATGATAGTTTAACTGTTGATGTTGAGGCTGTTAGAGAGCGGTATGCTAATAGGCTATACCAGGAATTTTCTTCTTTTAATACCGCTGTTAATACCTTAAAAGAAGATGCTGCTAAATTAACAGCAGAGAATACACAATTAGCATCCAGACAAATTTTGATTACTTCTTCTTTAAAAACGTTAGAAGACCAACTAACAAATACGCATACTAAACTTATAGAACTTGATAACGATATTAAGATTTGTGAAGAAGAGAAAAAAGAGAATAACAAAAAAGTTAAAGATGGAGTTAAAGAGTTAGAACGACTTGCTTTTTGGGTAGAAGCTTTTTCTCAAAAGGGAATCCGTAGTTTTATTTTTGAGACTTCTTTACCTGAATTATCCTCCAGAGCAAATTATTATTCAGTAGCTCTTTCTGGTGGATCAATAAGTATAAATATTCTTCCTACTACAATAGTTAAATCTACTGGGGAAGCAAAAGAAAGATTAAATATCCTTGTCAATAACAGTCTGGGTGCAGCCTCCTACGATGGCTGTTCTGAAGGCGAGAAGCGGCGTGTAGACCTTTGCTTGCTCCTAGCCTTACAAGATCTAGTAGGGACAAGAGGTACTAAATCTTGGGATGTTTCTTTCTACGATGAGCTGCTAGATACCCTTGATAATACAGGAATAGAGGCGGTTATAAATCTTTTTAAAACAGAATCTTTAAATAAGTCAATTTATATTATAAGTCATAATGCTTCGTTAAAGAACTTTTTTGACACTTCTATTACTGTTGTTAAGCAAGAGGGTGTTAGTAGTTTAATTTATGAATGAAAATCAAAATATAGTTGGGAGAGTATGTTCAAAGTGTAAAAAATATAAACTATGGGAAGATTATGTTTTTGGAAGAGGACCAGGAGGACATTACTCTTCTTGTAAAAATTGTCAAAAATTAATTAAACAGAAAAGTAGAAATAAGTATAAAGAACAAAGTAAAGAATATAGAAAGAACAATAAAGAAAAAACTAAAGTATATTATGAAATAAATAGAGAAAAAATTATAAAGCAAAAGAAAGAGTATTACTTAAAAAATAAAGAAGTAATATTAGAATATCATAGAGAATATCATCAAAATAATAAAGAAAACCGTAAAGAGTATAATAAAAAAAATAAAGAAAAAAGTAAAAAACAGCAACAAAAATACTATTTAAATAATAAGGAAAGAAAAAATAAATACAGAAGAACTAAACGTAAAACAGATATTCAATATAAACTTGCTTCTAATCTTAGAAGAAGACTTCATTATGCTTTAAAAGGTAATTATAAAGTTGGATCAGCAGTACGAGATTTAGGTTGTTCTTGTTCAGAATTAAAAGAGTATCTTGAAAAACAATTTCAAGAAGGAATGACATGGGATAACTGGAAATTTAATGGTTGGCATATAGATCATATTAAACCTTTATCTAAATTTGATTTAACAAATAGACAACAGTTTTTAGAGGCTAATAATTATACCAATTTACAACCTCTTTGGGCGGAAGATAATTTCAAAAAAGGGGCGTCCACAATATGTTCGTAAATATTTCTCGTAATTCTGCTTATTCTCAAGTAGGAGAAGGCTGGAAAAGTCTTATAGATAAGTTTTATGATGTTGTAGAATCAGACAAAACTATATATGTTAATACAGTAAAAGAAAAATTTGGTGGTTTAAGAATTTATTTTGGTCATGATTGTTTTAATCCAGTGGAAAATCAGTTTATGCCAAACCCTATTTGTTACCATAATCAAGAACATATTTGGGAACTTGCTGATTCTTTAATGGAGCAGTCTTATAAAATTTGTGAGGCCTGTGGTAATCCTGGTGAGTTACGCTCAAAACGACATTGGATAAAGACTATGTGTGACTCTTGTGAAAAAGCGGGGTTGTAAATGGCTAGACTTAAGAAGGTAAATGGGAAGAAAAAAGGAAATAAGTTTGAATTAGACATAGCTAAAGCCATCGCAGCTACTATTAATGAACCATATGGTACCCGTGTCAGAAGAACACCGGGAAGTGGCAGTTTATTATGCAGAGCAGACTTATGGATTCATCATACGGTTAGACATAAATTTCCTTGGTTTCTTGAATTAAAAAAGCGCGAAAATATTAGACTAGAGCATCTTTTTAAACCAAAAAATTACCTTGTTGGATGGTATAAGGATTCTAAAGAAAAGTTACAAATTGATCCAGAGTATGATCCATTGTTTACACCAACAGCACTATTATTTGCAAAGAATAATATGATGCCTTTTATTTTAATGTCAGCTAAAGATTTTGTTGACATGGAACTTGCAAGTACATATAAAGGCTTTAAAATATTGTTTGAAGATGAAGGGGATTCTTACATAGTAATTGATTGGGAAAAATTTCTTCAATTACATCTTGTAACCCTTGACAAAGCAGTAAGTTAGCCTTATATTAGTAGTATGTTTGATATAACAAGGATCCTAAAAGAGATTGTTGTAGAGCTTAAAAATATTGTTCTTCTTTTGAAAGACATAAAAGTAATATTGAATAAGAGTATTTAATCGGAATGTGGGATATTGGATGTCCGCTACGTTTGGGGCGTAGTTTAAAGAGGTTCGATTCCTCTCATTCCGACCATTTTATGTAAATATATGAGGTAAAAATGGAAATAAAGTCACTTCGTAATAATGTTTTAGTAAAGATTTTACCTATAGGTGCCAGAAAATACAAGAATTTAATTATAATTCCTGATACAGCTAGGAATAGGGACTTAACTTATTTTGGAATTGTAGAATCTGTAGGTGATGGAGTTAGAAGTAAAAAGGGTGTTAGACGCCCTATTGAAGTTAGTAAGGGTGATCTTGTTGTTTTTCCCCGTCATAATGGCACTCGTGTTATGATAGATAATACAGAGTATCGTTATTTAAAATTTAATGATATTATTGCTATTTTAGAGGAAGAGGAGTAAAATTGTATGAGTAGACGAATTTTAGCCAGTATTGATATACAGGCTTTATTCCTATCGTGTAGAGAAGAATATGGACCTTTAGCAAGGGTAGACTTTGTTAAACTTATGGCTTTATTTAGTAAAAATCAGGGGGCTGACACTATTGTAGATCCTATTGCTTATATTCTGGCTTCTCCTCTTCACGATGACAGAAACTTTGTCCGATTTTTGAAAAAATTAGGCTATATTACAATGAGAAAGTCTGCACAGATTAGTACGCAGGAAGACAACCAACAGAAAGTTAAAGGAAAATCTTGGTCAGATTCAATGGTTTGGGAGTCTTTAAAAATCATTGATAGGTATGACGAAATTTTTATAGTATCCGGTAATGGAGGCTTCTGTTCTGTAGCTAAAGCAGCCAAAGCAGCAGGGAAAAAAGTTACAGTTGTTTCATTCCAGTCTTCTCTACAATCCCAGCTTTCTTCTCTAGCTGATGAAGTAATTTATATTGACAAAGAACTTATTTTTGATTCAAGTGCCTTTAAAGCAAAAAGAGATGCCGAAAGAGCAGTAAATGAAAATGTGGGAAAACCTGAATTTCCTCAAGCCTAAGCTTATTAAGTTTTTATCTTCAAAACGAATTCGTGAAGATGATCTTGAAGATGTATTTCAAGAATGTTGTGTTCGCTTAATAGCTAAAGGTGAAGAACCTAAAAATTTAGAGGCTTTAATAGTTTCTTATTCTAAATTAATAATTCATGAACAATATAGAAAATATGCTAATAATAAAAAGCTTTCTTCATTAACTATGGAAAATGAAGATGGTTTTGGAGTTTTTGAGCGGGATTTAGGACTGTCTGCTTCATTTACAGATAATGATACACCCGAAAGTATTCTTCTTAAGAAAGAAGGAGATATCCAAAAAAAGATATTAGAGTCAAAGACTTATAAAAAGCTTACAACTAGAAATAAACAAATAATTAAGTATAGAATAGTTGATTTTCTTGAAGAAAAGAAGATTGCTTTTATAATTGGAGTAACTCCAACAGTTGTAGAGATGGTTATGTATCGTTTTAAAAAGAATATACAAGATGAGCAAAAAAGAAATCGTTAAAGTTTCCAGTACCTCTGCTGATGTATGGGAGACTATCAGAGAAATTATTATAAATAAATCAGATGTTTCTTTAATAGAAGTATCGAAAGCTACGGGTATTCCAGTTAAGGCTATTGAAGCACAGGCTATACAGGCGGGCTGGCTAACTAAAAGAGATCTAAATGTTATCGTAAAGACTCAAAATGAGTTAAATCGTGTAATGTTAGAGATTTCATATCAAATTAATGAGTCAGATCGCCACGCAGAGGCATTTATAGAGGCTCTCCAGTACTCACACAGGATCAAATTAGTAAGAGATGCACAGGGCAGCTTACACTATCGAAATTTTGAGGAATACCCTGATAGACCGGATAATTGGCTTACTTTGGATGAAACGCAGCGTGAAGCTCTTCGACGTTATATCCCACCTTCCCGTCTTTCTAAATTCTGGCAGGATATTTTAACAGTCCAGAATTTTAAAAAGAGTTTGGTTGATTATGTAAGTAAAATGTCAAAGGCTTCTTTACCGAAGATGGATGTTACTGCTGTTACTCTTTCAAATAAAATTACTGAGGCTATTGATGATAAAACTGAAATTGACAATTTATTAAAAGATGATGGTACTGGTTCTGGCTCTGGTGATGACTTACAAGTAATGATCAATAATTTAAATAAAGATATAGAGGAAAAAGAAGATGAGTAATATTATTAGCCTATCAGATTTAGACAAGGAAAGTAAGGCCACTAATGGAGACAAGGAAACTTGGAAGTACCTTCATGGCAAGGCTACAAAAGAGTTTGTTCTGGAAGAAACTACGCGTATTGATGCTGATATTGAAATGATAGGGGAAGAGTTAAAACGCTCTGTCGTTGGTTTTTCTCAACTTTTTACTCTTGAGAAAATGCTTGGGTTACAGTTAGAAAGTGTTATTAGTGTTTTGGATAAGATAAATCCAGATTTTAGAAAAATGTTTGTTGCTGAATACAAGAGAACTATTGCGTTTAGCGCTTTTATTGATACATTAAACAATCAAGGGCAACATGCTGACAAGCCTATTCTCGAAAAGGCTGCTTTAGCTAGAGATTGGAATAGTAATAAGGAAAATCTTAAGGTTAAGGGCTTATTCTTTGGTCTTCCTGATTATATTATTACACATCCTACTGAATTTACAGAAGACCAAGTAGAAATTTTGGCTCTTGAGTTTGAATTTTCAGAGTCTTTTGAACAGTATAAAACTGCTCTTGCTGAAGCTAATAAGCCACACCTGGTTCCAGAGGATGTTAAAGAAGATCCTGTAGTTGACATTAACAATTCTTTAAAAGAAGTGGCGGCTCCAGTAGAGTCTCCTGAATGATAGATCCAGCAACCATAACTCTAGGAGAGGGAGAAATAATTTGTCCCTGTTGTGTGTATGGGGCTTGTTATGTTGGGTATGCCGATTGTGACGCTCTCCCGGAGAATCGTAAGGATACTGATGAAGAAGATGAGTTGGCAGAATGTCTTCTTTGTATGGGAACGGCTATAATTAGGGAAAATAACCCACGGTTGGCTTGGCTAAAGCTACCTTACGACGAACGAAATAAAAGGGAGGCTCCAGACAATGACTAAGAATGTTAAAATTTTTCCTCTTAATGCAGATAAAAAATTAGAAGTTATTATAGAAGAAATTGGTTCTACTCTTAATACTGAACTTGGAAAAGGAACCTATTCGGCATATGTTACTATTATTCATGCACCAGGAATAGGAAAGCAAGAAGATGAAGATGTAGAAGCAACTTCTTACCGATTTACTATCACGCCGCCGGAGCTTCCAGAAGAAGACGAAGATACTTTTATTGGGTTACTCTATAAGGCTATTAGTAAAGATCCTCATGTTGGGGGAGCAGTTATTCACGCTTACTCTCAGAAATTTGCGGAATTTTTTGCTGGTGCAATTGCTAATGAAGAAGATGAAGAAGATGAAAAAGGAACAAACTAATGGTTACTATCACGGTTGAAGCACCTAAAAATATGGATGAGAGAATGAAATTAATTGAAACTCTTACAAAAGAAAAGGGGTATAAATTAATTGAAATAGATGTTGAAAAAGCAACAATGCTTTTTGAGATTAATTCTACTAACGAATCACAAGAGAGTAATAAGCCTATTCTTCTCTGCGATTGAAAAATCAATCTAAATTATAATTTCAAGTCGTTTTTTCTTTTCTTTTACAAAATAATACCCTATGATTGGCTCTGTGATGATTAATGTAGAATTAAATTTTTAATTTCAGACTGGCGAGACGGTGATTACTGCTCGCCAGTCTTTTTTTCCCAAAAAAGGAGAAACATGGCTAAAATTAAAGTAAAACGGGTTAGACCTAACGCGAAACTCCCACATAGGACTTACCATTCTGATGCTGGATATGATGTATTTGCTTCCTTTGTTACTGAGACTGATACACAAGTAGAAGTTCAACTTGGTATTGCCGTCCAGCCAGAAGAGGGCTATTATATTGAAGTAGTTCCAAGATCCTCTATTAGTAAAAAAAGGCTACAACTAGCTAATAGTGTAGGTATAATTGATCCTACTTATAGGGGAGAAATTATTATGGTTTTTAATAAGATTTTTCACGAATCAGGATTTTTTGAGGGAGACTTTAGTGTAAAAATAGGCGAAAAGATTGGTCAACTTATTATTAGAAAGCAAGAACTTGTTGAATTTGAAGAAGTAAAGGAATTGGATGAAACAGTTAGAGGGCACCTTGGATTCGGATCAACTGGAAATGGACTCTAGAATGACTATTCCTTGGGGGCCATTAGGGTATATTACTTATAAGAGAACTTATGCGCGCAGAATAAATGATGAATCAGCAAAAACAGAAGAATTTGATCAAACTATTGATAGAGTGTTATTAGCAACACAAACACAACTAAAGATTGATTTTACAGAAGAGGAACTTATTAGAGCTAAAGAAATATTTCTTAATTTAAAAGGGTCTGTTGCGGGTAGATTTTTATGGCAATTAGGTACTTCTACTGTAGATAAGCTTGGATTACTTTCTTTACAGAACTGTGCATTTGTAGCAATTAATAATCCCGTTCGTCCTTTTACTTGGACTTTTGATGCTCTTATGTTGGGAGCCGGCGTTGGTTTTAATATTCAAAAAGAATTTGTACATGAAATTCCTCGTGTTAAGTATGAAGTTACTATAACAAGGCAAGATACGAAAGACGCTGATTATATTATTCCAGATTCCAGACAGGGATGGATTACACTTTTAAGAAAAACTCTTTTAGCTCATTTTGAGACAGGAGAAGGGTTTAGCTTTTCTACTATTTGTGTTCGTGGCAAGGGCACAATTATTAAATCCTTTGGTGGTGTAGCGGCAGGACCAGAAGAACTCTGTGAAGGAATTTTTCAAATTAATACTATATTAAATAATAGAGTTAATAAAAAACTTCGTACTATTGATGTTTTAGATATTATGAATATTATTGGATCTATTGTTGTTTCTGGAAATGTTAGACGAAGTGCTGAAATTGCTCTTGGGGATATGGATGACATGCAGTATCTTAATGCAAAGCGTTGGGATACTGGTATTCCTAATTGGAGAGCAATGTCTAATAATTCTGTAGTCTGTAATGATATTAATTTTTTACCAGAACAATTTTGGAAGGGCTATGATGGTAAAGGGGAACCCTATGGATTAGTAAATCTTAAATTAGCTCGTACTACTGGAAGATTAGGAGATACCCAATATAAAGATCCTGATGTACAAGGTGTAAATCCTTGCTCAGAACAATTTTTATCTTCTTTTGAAACCTGCTGTCTTGCAGAAATATTTTTACCTAATCTTATTTCTTTACAAGAAGCAAAAGAAGTTACTAGGCTTCTATATCGTATAAATAAACATTCTTTAATGTTACCGTGTCATCTTAAAGAAACGGAAGATATTGTTCATAAAAATATGCGTATGGGTATAGGTATAACGGGTTATTTACAAGCAACGGAAGAACAAAGAAGTTGGCTTTCAGAAGTATATACTGATTTACGCAAATATGATGAAGAGTATTCAAAGAAAAAGGGGTGGCCTTCCTCAATAAAACTTACAACAGTTAAGCCTTCTGGAACACTTTCTTTACTCGCTGGAGTAACTCCGGGAGTACATCCGGGATTTTCTAGATTTTTTATTAGGCGTATTCGTATGGCTTCTAACTCGGAATTAGTTAATCTTTGTAAGGATGCCGGGTATAAGGTAGAATTTCAGAAAAATTTTGATGGCTCGGATGATTACAATACCAATGTAGTAGAATTTCCTTGTTCATATCCAGAAGGAACAATTTTAACTAAAGATATAACAGCAATTAAACAACTTGAGTATGTTAAGCGTATTCAAACGGATTGGTCAGATAACGCAGTTTCTTGTACTGTTTATTATAAGAAAGAAGAACTACCAGAAATTAAAGATTGGTTATTAAAAAATTATAATGATTCTATTAAGGCTGTTTCTTTTCTTCTTTATTCTGAACACGGGTTTATGCAAGCTCCCTATGAAGAAATAACAGAAGAACAATACAAAAAGATTAATAAAAAAGTTAAACCAATTGAAAATACTACAATAGCTGAAAATAGTATTTTAGATAATTTTGAATGTATTAGTGGGGCTTGCCCGGTGAAATAATATGTTATTAAAGGAAAATGCTATAGGACGGGAAGTACAACAAAGAAAGTCAGGTGGGCCAAGGTGTATATATTTATTTAATTGTAAAGAAAAAGGATGTATTAAAGTTATTAGATGTAGAACAGATGAATTAAAAAAATATACTGGATTTTGTCCTCAGCATTCTCAACGGAAGCGCCCATTTGAAAGTATATATAATGGTTTATATAATGATCATCGTAAAATAAAAATTGAACTTACTTATGAAGAATTTTTAGAATTTACTAATGTTAAAAATTGTTATTATTGTAATGCTAAAATAAATTGGATTGAATATGGTAGTTCTGAAAAGGAATATTTTTCTAGAGCTTATTATTTGGATAGAAAGATTAATTCTGGTCCTTATTCAAAAGAAAATTGTGTAGTATGCTGTACATTATGTAATAAATTTAAAAGAACATTAGATCATAATGAATTTATAGTTTTATGTAGTTTAATTACTCAAAATTATTCGTCAAAATTGATTAAAGATCCATCATTTGGAGCGTAAATGTTTAATATACCATTATTAATAGATAATCAAAGAAAAACGATTTTAGATGGTATAAATAATAAGTCTGAAGGCTTTAAGATGTTTAAACATGAAACAGACTTAGATAATTTTGTAGAAGGAGTTTTTACAAACTTTCCTGTAAAAGAAAAAGTAACATACTGGACTATGTCTGGTCCTGCTGATGTATATTTTTATACTGATATTAATGGAAAAACTTCTTGTCCTGTTGTATCTCGTCCTCAATTTATGAAAGCTGATTTTAATAACATAGGATATATAGAAGATTATAGACAAGGAATTCTTGAAATAATTAATGAAGATTTAAAAAGAGTATTAGAGGATGGTCTTGAATATGCTTTTGGAATGTGGGTTCCTGTTTATAGCCTTTATGAAAAGCGTGTAATGGTACATTATAGTAAAAAAGTATTAAGTAAAGAGGTAAAGAAATGACAGGTAAAGGTATTAATATGACTGGAGAAGATTCTAGGAGCCTAGCACAACAACTTTTTGATGCTGATATGCTCGCTAGTAATTATGAAGATAAATTATATACTGAAATTTTAAGAATATGTGGTTATGACTTTGAAGAGCCAGAAACTTGGCCTTTCCATAAGATTACGTGGGATTCTTATGATGGCTCTTTTGAACTTAAGTGTGATGTAATTTCACAATGGAAGCCAACAGACACTCAAATGAGAGAATGTTTTGGTCTTGGTTTTTCTCAGGCTTGGATTTGTTATGGAGACAGAGATAATGATTTAGGATATAGTGAATTATATTATAATAAGAAGGATTTATGAATAACTTTTATGATACGCCCGGTGATCTTTCTATTCAACTTGCTCCGTGGGAATTAACTCGTAGGGGTTTTGTTAATAAAAGAACAGCAATTTATGAATTAAGAAAAGCAATTAAATTCAATAGTGCTATTGCTGGTGGAGTAATTGTAGTTCCTTTGAGTTTTCTTTCAGATTTAGCTTCTATTCCTTCCTTTGCTTGGGGGATATTTATGTCTCCTTCGGACCCTAGGATAGAGTTGGGGGGTTGGGTCCATGATTTTATTTATTCCCATAAGGGAGATATTTGCCCAGAGGGTGCAACGAAGTATAGGCCTTTAACAAGAAAAGAGTGTGATGCCATTTTGGCCTTTGAAGCAATGGCAGATTTAGGGGCTAGCAAATTTCAGCAATATGTTGTATACTATGCATTAAGATTACTTGGAAGTGGCTCATTTAATACAGATCCAGCACAAATTAGATGGAAATTTGCTAAATTAAATTTTAAAAAGCCAATAATTAAATGAAAAAATATATAATTCCTCTTCTAATCTTTTTTGTCACTGGTGGATTTTTATTTTTTTCAAAAAAGTCTACTCCTACATTAACGTATAGCTCTGTATCGACAATAGTTAAGGTACCTACCCCTCCTGTTATTGCTATGATGGAAAAAAGTACACGGTCTTATGGTCGTCAGCCCTCGCTAATTATTGTTCCTACTCCAGCATCGCACGATCCAGACGTATTACCATCGAGAGCTACAGTCTCTACGATTACTACTGCTACTTCTATTGAGACTGTAGCTACGTTTTGGTTTCGCATTGGTATTAGTTTATTTGGCTTTCTTGCTTCTTTATATATTATTCTATCAAAGAAATTTGAAGAGGCAGTAAATAAGTGGGGATATAGTACAATTGGAATGATTCTTGGCTTCTGGTTGAAATAAGGAAGGTAAAATGGAAGAAGTAAAGAAAAAAAGGCATCGTAGAACTAAAGTTGAAATGGCTGCTGTTAGAGCAAAAGAAGCTCCAAGACTTTTACCTCCGGCTGCTCAAAAAGAGTTACGGGAAGATATTGGTAAGAAGGTAACTGAAATAATTGATGAAGATATAATCAATCAACTAAATGGTTTACCTGCAAATCCTGATATAGAGCCTGTAGGTGTCCTTCCAGTAAAAAAGTCTCCTAAACTTGTAAGAGATTTAGAAGAAAAAGTTGAGTTCCTTCTGGAAGATATGAAGAGCTTGAGGGCATATATGTGTCGGTTTGAAGATGCTTTTGCAGAGGCTAAAATAGCAATTCCAGAAAAACCAGAACTTGTTACTACTAAAAAATATAAAACTAAAAGAAGAAATCCATAATAAAGCTCTTGACAAAGGTTAAGATAGGGACTATATTATAAGATTGGAGATCTTATGGACGACTTTAAATCTCAAGAAAATAGTTTAAAACATCTTAGTAAGGAATGTCCAAAAATTAATCATAGAAGTAAAGACTATCCAAATGATAAAAATAAATATAAGAAAGTAGAAATAGAAGGTAATACTATAACTAGTATTCCTCTTCCTACTTTTGTTCCTCCTATTATTCAACAAGTAATAGATGAAAATATAAAGCCTGTTGATGCAACAAATACGGATTAAAGGGTTACAATGAAAAAGTTTTATTCTTTTCTTTGTGTGCTGTTGATAGGGTGTGGAAGTAAACAGATTCCCCCTTCCCCAACACCCACGGTAGTTCCAACGATGACTCCAACGGTTACTACAAAGGCTATGGAACAGCCAAAAGTGTTAGCGAAGCTTAGTGTACCAAAGTTAAAGACTGATATTACTTACGTTCCAATTATAGTTGTTCCACTTCCTCCTCGTTTTGCTATTGAAGGGAATTGTGATAAGTTAAATCCGTGGGTGCCTGAATTTTTTGTAACAAATTTTGGTGGTGCTGCATTAGATAATTGGATTGATTATTATAGATTTAGAGTTGGGGAGGAGGTATCACCAGAGGCAAAATATTTAGTATATCATAGTACGTTTCATATGAATGCTTCTTCTAGGGCTAGAATAGGTAATTTTATGTATGATTGGAGTAATCCACATTATACTCTTAGGGTTTTATATAATCCAACTGGACAAGATATATCCTATACAGTAGATTGTTCAGTAGGTATTCCTACTCCTACTCCTGTTGGTACTCCTATTCCGTGGCGCACTCCTGTCTGTGGCCCCGGTTATGATTATAAGTTTAATGTTAACTCTTGGTTAACTGGATGTAGGCCTATAAATGAACCTACACCTGTAGTTCCGTCTACTACGCCTATTCCTTGTGTATCTATACCTGGTCCCGGAGGTTTTACGAACTGTGCCACGCCGACTCCTACGCCCAATATGACCTTTACAGCTACTCCGGTTGTGACGCCCACGGTTACTCCAACTCCTTGTATGACCTTTAATGGTGGTGCTATGGTCCCTTGCTAATTTATGTAAAGAAAGAGGAAATAAAATGTCAGTAAAAAAAGAAGTAACTTTATTAGAAGATTTAAATGTTAAGGATGTTGTTGATATTGCAGCTATTATGGATGAATTAGAAGAAATTGAAGAAGAACTTCGTGATTTTGAAGATAATAAGTTACAAGCTCTTTATGATTTAGAAGGTGCAATTAAAACATTAAATGTTGCTGTTAATCATGTTTCATCAGACATGGGTGAGTTTTTAAATACAATGTTTGATAAGTATCATAATATTAAAAATGAACTAAAGAGACGAAAGTAGAAAATTATGTGTGCTTCATATTGGTCTTTAAATGTTAAATCTCTAATATGCCCTTATTGTGGGTCTTTGGAAGTAATAGAGGATCTTCAAACACACTTTAGAGGGGAACCAGGAGATTGTCTTGAATATTATGAGTTAGGTCAAGTTATTCCTAATTTAAAATTTATTATTTTCGGGACGCTCTCGGGTTTTGGGGATAACCTTATAACAAGTTGTAGAAATTGTGAAAAAACATTATATTATGATGCTGAAATTTTTAATGGTACAATTACTGGTGTTTCTTATTTACCAAAATTTCCCTTGTAACTCAACAGCAGAGTAGTCGCCTGTTAAGCGAAAGGTAGTAGGGGCAGCACCTACCGAGGGAGCCACTTTT
>OCZT010001262.1_pt1 | contig 26190 bp, 18 predicted proteins | sample 1539031 | NCBI WGS metagenome assembly OCZT01 (sample SAMEA3539308, study PRJEB22396) | soil metagenome | biome: tundra; feature: field; material: soil | place: USA | collected 2010-05 | depth 0.15 m | reverse complement strand
CAAGGCGCACAGTCCCACCCGCCGGCGTGTACTTGCAGGCGTTATCTACCAGGGTGTCCAGGAGTCGCTGCAGCCAGCGGGCTGGCGCAGCCAGCAACACAGGCTCATCGGGCGCAGAACATTCCAGCCTGAGCCCTCGGGCTTCTGCGATGGATTCGAACCGTCGCGCAACCTGCCGGGCAGCCTCGCCCAGGTCCTGAGGCTCGGCCGCTGGAACAGTGACCCCCCCATCAGCCCTGGCCAGCCAGAGCATCTCCTCGACCACCTCCGCCATCCGCTGGGCCTCTTCGACAATTAGCGACAAGCTGGCACGGTACTCCTCCGTCGTCCGTTCGTGTCGGAGCGCAAGCGAACCCTCAGCCTCGATTGCAGCGAGCGGAGTTCGGAGCTCGTGCGACGCGTCGGCCGTCAGCTGGTCCTGCCGGCCTCGCACCTGTTCAAGGCGGTCAAGCATGTCATCGAAGGTAGATGCCAGCCGGCCCAGCTCGTCCAGCGGCGGCTCGGGCCTGAAGCGAGTCTGGGAGGCGCCATACCCGACCTGCTCCGCGGTGGACCGCAGGCGCTCCACCGGATGAAGCGCCGTCCGAGCGAACAGGTAGGCGGCAACGAAGATCAGGGCAGCCAGCACCGGCTCGATCAGGACCTCCACCAGGTGGAGGGCGCCGATGGTGTGGTCCATGGACGCCAGACTCGCCCCCACCGCGATTACTCCCCCGCCGGGAGCTTTGTCCACCCGGAGCCGAAATCGGGTACCGCCAATTCGCTCCGTGAGTATGCCTGGTGACAGGTGCCCCCCCCTTGGAAGTTGCAGACTTGGAGCGCTGATGTCACCCGCTGGGGCGGCTACTCCGGCCGCGGAGAAACGCCACACGAGCAGTGGCTCCCGAAACTCCGGGTCCACCGTCTCCAGCAGGGGTTCGTTGGTCCCGTTTTCGGTGATCTCGGCAATCACAGCCCGGGCTCGATCCGCGAGGCGCATGTCCACGTCTGCAACCAGTGTTCGCTCGAGCAGCGTATTGATGCTAAAAGAGAGAAGAACCAGGGCGACGACCGCTCCCGCGGTCGCCATAACGGCGAGCCGAACGCGCACAGAAGGGTGCCGTACGTTAGTCACGGCGCTCACTCACGAGGCGGAATCCGACCCCCCGGACGGTCAGGATGACCACGTCCGCATCCGCTTCGCGAAGCCGTTGCCGGATACGGCTGACGTGGACACTGAAACTGTTCGACCCTATCGCCCCTGTGTCGTCGCTAAGAGTGCTGCGCGCAAGTTCCGCGCGGGTGACGACGGCCCCAGCACGCAGCACCAACTTCTCGAGTACGGCAAATTCGCGAGCGGTCAGGTCAAGAGCCGCGGATCCGATCCGAGCCTGACGCTGGACCTGGTCCAGGACGAGCCCGCCGACACCAGCCTGGGGGTTGACCGCGGCTCCGCGGCGTATCACTGCCCGCAGCCGAGCCAGCAGTTCATCGAACACGAAGGGCTTGATGAGGTAGTCGTCCGCACCGGTGTCGAGGCCGTGCACCCGGTCGGTCTCGCTGTCTCTTGCCGTCAGAAAGAGAACTGGCAGAGAGATGCCGCGCTCCCGCAGTCTGCGACAGATCTGAAGGCCGCTCCTACCGGGGAGGTTCCAGTCCAGGATGGCGATGTCGTATGTCCCAACATCGAGGGCAATTTCAGCCTCATCTCCTCGTTCAAAGCTGTCGACAATGTAGTGCTCCTCCGCCAGGCCACGCGCAAGGATCTCGCGCAATCGGCGGTCGTCCTCAGCGACTAGGACCCGCATTCCCTTGAGACTCCTCGACGCCGACCATCGTCTGAGTATGGAGCCCGGCGGATACGCGGGGGAGACCACCACGTCGAGTTTGGGCAGCATTGTTGGCTGTTGCGTCAGGTGTGGGGTCCAGACAAGCGATCACCCCGCCACCGGTACACGACGGTAAGCGTTCAGCAGTCGTCCGAGCCCAAACCGCTCGCTAACAGCGCAACCGGACCGCCGCACCGATTACCCTCGACCCCGTGGTGGTGCTCCTGCTCTCGACCTACGAGGCCGAGGAGTCTGGGCCGCGCACAGCTGAGTGTGGCTCGTCGGCCTAGGTCACGATGCCATCCCAGGACGGTCTCGGGCTGTACCCGCAAAGCCGCGCACGCAGTTCGCGGCAAGCGATCGCATCGAGGAGGATGCCCAGGATCGAGTACGGCGTCGCGGCGACCAAGGCCACACATAGTACTGGCTCCTCACCAACCGTCAGGGGCTGCGTTCAAGTGCCTCGGATTGAGTTCGACGCACTTTCTGCACCCACAGGTCGCCCCGCTGCCGTTCAGCTTCCCGGCTAGCCTCTAAACGCTGACCCACTGGCCTGGTCGATTGGCCCCGGCTCAGCTGTCGGCGGTGACCGCCTCCAACTGGGCGGCGAACTTCAGCCGGGCCGCGTAGCGCCGGGTTGGGATGTGGTCGCTCGGCCAGGGGCCTTCCGGCGACGAGTAGTCCTTGAGCAGCTGCCTGGCCACGGTGACGCGGTGGACCTCGTCCGGGCCGTCGTAGATCCGGGCCGCCCGCGCGTGCCGGTACATCGCCTCGAGCGGGAGGTCAGCGGAGTACCCGAGCGACCCACATACCTGGATGGCTCGCTCGATCACGTCGTGCAGGACCTTCGCGCCGAAGAACTTGATCATCGAGATCTCCTTGCGGGCAGCCGTCGCCCCATGCCGGTCGATCATCCAGGCGGCGTGCAGGGTCATGAGGCGTGCGGCCTGCATCTCGGCAGCTGAGTCGGCGATCCAGTTCTGCACCGTCTGTTTGCGCGCCAGGGCGCCGCCGAAACCCTCTCGTTGCACCGCACGCTCGCACATGATGTCGAACGCCCTGCGCGACTGCCCCAGCCAGCGCATGCAGTGGTGGATTCGGCCCGGGCCGAGCCGCGCCTGCGCGATCCGGAAGCCCTCTCCCTCGGACCCGAGCAGGTTGGACAGCGGAACCCCGACGTCGTTGTAGAAGACCTCGCTGTGCCCGTAACCGAAGGGCGCGTGCTCGCTGGCCATGGTGGGGATGTTTCGGGCCACGTTCACCCCTGGGGTGTCGACCGGCACGATGATCATCGACGCGCGCGCATGGGGGTTCTGGTTACCGGGATCGGTGGCCACCATGACGATCAGGAAGTCGGCCACCACAGCGTTGGTGGTGAACCACTTGTGCCCGTTGATCACCCAGCCGTCGCCGTCTTTGACCGCGCTTGTCTGCAGCATCGTGGGGTCGGTGCCCGCCCCGGGCGCCGGCTCGGTCATCGAGAAGGCCGAGCGGACCCGCCCGTCCAACAGCGGATGCAGCCAGCGCTGCTTTTGCTCATCGGTGCCGAACATCGCGAGGATCTCGGCGTTACCCGAGTCGGGGGCCTGGTTGCCGAAAACGATGGGGCCCCACATCGAGCTGCCCTCGATCTCGTGCATCAAACCAAGCTTCACCTGGCCGTAACCCCGGCCACCCAGGTCGGCGGGGAGGTGGGTCGCCCACAGGCCTTGGGCCTTGACCTGATCCTGCAACGGCTTCAAGAGCCGCGCAAACCCGGCGGCGTCAGCCTCGATGACCTCGAGCGGCCACACTTCCTCACGTACGAAGTGACGCATCCACTCGAGCTTCCCCTCGAACTCCGGGTCGGTCTCGAAATCCCAACTCATGGATGCAGTCCAAGTTTCACGCAGAGCACTCGCGCGCTCCTCGCTCGACACGGAAGGGCGCCGTGATCCCTTTCCGCTGCTCAGGCATCCCTTTCCTCGTAGAACCGCCGGTACAGATGGCGCAGGACCTGCTCCGGCGCCGCCCACGGGTGGGCCACCTTGGTCCCCGACGAAATCGACGGCCTAATGCGAACGCCCCTGACCAGGCTCTCCTCACGCTGGATGCGGCGTTGCAGCTCCATGATCCCGCGAATGAGCGCCTCGGGACGCGGTGGGCAGCCGGGGACGTAGATATCGACAGGAAGGATCTGGTCGATCCCGTCGACCTGGGAGTAGCCCCCAGTGAAGATGCCACCAGACACGGTGCAGCTGCCCATGGCGATGAGGTACTTCGGCTCGGCCATCTGTCCGTAGAGGCGCACCACCGAGGGAGCCATCTTCTTTGTCAGCGTGCCCGCGACGATCATTACGTCGGACTGTCGCGGCGAGGGACGGACCACCTCCGAGCCGAAGCGGGCGACGTCGAATTCGGCCGCCACCGTCGATATGAATTCGACAAAGCAGCAGGAGAGCCCGAAGCCGAACGGCCATAGGCTGTTGCTCCGTCCCCAGTTGAGGAGGGCGTCGACGGAGCCGACGAGTATGTCCGTGGTGGGCCCCAGGCGGTGGTGGCGGATCGCGTCTGCCGCCGTCATACGACCTTCGGCCAGAGCCCTTGGGCCCCTTCCGCCCGGGATTCGGCCCTTGATCGGCTCGGCGGGATAACGCAGCTTTTGGACATCCCCTGATGGGGTCCTCCGGCCCCCGCCCACTCCAGCTTGCTCATGTCTACGGTACGCTGCTGTCTCCTGGTTGAGACCAGGGTGTGGTTGCAGTGCCTCAGCGTCATTTCCTATCACATATCGCCTACGGGATGGTCCCCGACCAGAGTCAAGGGTCCCGGAAATACACTGCCATTAGGCCGTAGCCCGGGGTCCACCCCGGGGGGAGGATCGGCGTATGTTTATCCGCTACTTTGAAGAGGTTCCGCTACGCCATGAGGCGGCCGAGCAGGCGTTCACGCACCAACCCGAGGCCCTCCTCCGCAGGCTCGCCGGCGAGGCCGACCACAACGGGGAACAGCTCGAAGTCGAGGTAGGCTTCAGGACTCCGGGCGGGCGGGTCAGGCGGACCGTCGAGTTGATCGTCGGGGAGCCGGTGCAGGTCTCAGGGCGGCTCCTGGTCCCGATCGAGTGGAACCCGCTTCACGGACATCACCTTCTCCCGAGCTTGCAGGGCGAGCTCGAAGTCGGGGGCCTGGGGCCGCAGCGTACCCAGATCGCGCTCAGCGCCCGGTACCAGCCGCCGCTCGGGCTCCTCGGAAGCGCCGCCGACCGGGCGCTGCTACACAGGGTCGCCGAGGCCACTGTACGGGACTTCGTCCAGCGGCTGGCGCACGCGATCCTGATCGAGGCCGGCACTGCCGAAGGTCTTGGCTCCCAGCTGATCGACAGCCCTCTCGACTCTTAAGCATCAAGTTGAGGGTACCGCAGAGCTTGGCCGCGGCGCGGCGGCTGAGTTGAGCCCCACAAGTGGTTGTAGAGGGCGACCTGGCAGCGACCTTGCTCGTCGCAGTGGAGGGGTCGCTCTTGACCGCGACCGGTATCGCTCCCTGCGAGTCATGTCGGCCGGCTCTTCAAGTAGCCGTACGCACCTGCCGCGAGCGCAAGGATGAGGCCGAGCGCCAGCGTGCGCTCGTAGTGGATCGGTCGAGCGACGAGCGCGACGAGGGCTACCAATGAGAACACAGCGGAGAGAACGTACGCAACCTGTACAGAACGTCGCACTTGGACCTCCTTAGCGGGATAAGTTGATGAGCGTCGGTCGTGCCGCTCTGGCCCCACCGCCCGAGTGCATGATACGGCGGCCAGATAGCGGGTCGCCAGGGTTCCGCGGGTGCATTTTGTGTGGACGCAGTCTCAGGAGGTGGCGGCCCGAGCGCCCGCCGCACCGTAGGGCGGCAAAAGTCCGTCCAATACGAAACCGAGGGAGGACCAGGCGGCTAACCGGTATGCTGCCGGATGCTAAAACTGCTCTTCGGCGGCCTCATCTCGTTGTTGCGGTTCCGGCGCGACCTGGCTCTTGAGCTCACAGTTCAGAAAACTGTGGGGTGCGGAAATCTCATCACTCGCCGAAGGGCCGGTGGTAAGAGCTCGGTAATTGGTCCAATCACAGTTCAGCATGAGCGCTCGCCCACCCGGCAGCGAGGTCGATGGGGCGGGCGTAACCTGGGGCGGAGTTGATGTTGCGCCGAAGCTCTCGATTGAGAGCGGGGATGTCGCAATCCGCCAGACCTATAGCCTCGATCACCGCGTACCTGCAGATAAAGGACATGTTCATGCAGCCCAGGACGGTCCGACTGGCGGTCTTCGCCAGGTGAACCTTCGCTGGATCGAGATGCCCGAAGGTGTCGATCGGCAGACCTTAAACCCTCGAGGCGCTCCATTCTATTAATGGTGTCCACCTCTCGGCGACATAGCGGGTCGCCACGGACACGGAGCGAGAGGGATGCCGCTCCGCAAAAGCGCCATCACCGCGATAGTGATGCCGTCTCGTTCGTCGATGCGGATCCCATTCGTGCCCCGATGCTGCACCCATGCGAGCACGCCACTCCCGGATGTCTCATATGTATCCGGGAACCTCACCTAGCCCTCCTGTCCGAACTCAATGGACTTTCTGCACGGCACAAGTCGCGGATCCCGTGGGTCGCGGTACTCGGGCAGCAGCGCCTGGACCGCAGCGCAGACGCGCACCGAGAAGGGGCAGGGCCGGCGAAAGCTGGCCCAGCGCGCCGCCTGGCATCGACGGTGCGGTCAAACCCCCAGGTAGGCCTGCCTGATCTGGGGATTGTCCGCCAATGCGGCGGCGGCCCCGCTCAACGCCATGCGGCCGTTCTCTAGGACGTAGCCTCGGTCGGCGACTTCGAGGGCGAGCAGCACATCCTGTTCGACGAGGAGCATGGAGGTCCCCTGCTGGCAGATGTCGCGTAACACCTGGAGCAACCTCTCCACGGTGTTGGGCGCCAACCCCAAGGACGGCTCATCCACCATCAGCAGGCGCGGCCGGCTCATCAGGCCCCGGCCGATGGCGACCATCTGCTGCTCTCCGCCGCTCAGAGTGCCGGCGTCACGCTTCATCTTGTCGGCCAGGGCGGGGAAGTATTCGACCATCCTGGCGAGATCCGTCCTGATGTCGGTGTCGCGGCGCAGGTAGGCGCCCAACAGTAGGTTCCTCTCCACCGAGAGGTCCGCAAAGAGCCGCCGGCCCTGCGGGACGTGCGCCATCCCGGCCGCGAGCCGACGCTGCGGAGACGCGGTGGTGACATCCTTGCCTGCCAGGGAGATGACTCCGGAGGTGATCGGGACCAGCCCCGACAATGTCCCCAGCAGTGTCGACTTGCCCGCGCCGTTGGAGCCGATGATGGCCACCATCTCGCCCTCGACGACAGCGATGTCGACCTCGAAGAGCACCGGTCCAGCTTCGAAACCCGACGATAGCTGCTCGACTCGGAGGAGCTCGGCGCCGGGAGCCGGTTCAGCCACGACGATGCGCCCTCGCATAGCGCTCGCCGAGGTATGCCTCGATCACCCGGTCGTCCTCGAGCACGTCGCCCGTTTTCCCCTGGGCCAGGACCTTGCCCTGGTGCAGGACCACGGCGCGGTTGCAGACACCCACGACCACGCGCATGACGTGCTCGATGAGCACGATCGTCACACCTTTCGCGTTGACCGCCCGGACCACGTCGAGAGCCTCGTCGACCTCGGTTGGATTGAGCCCCGCCATGACCTCGTCGAGGAGAAGCACAGTGGGCCGCATGGCCAGGGCCCGCGCCATCTCCAGGCGCTTGCGCTCGGGGATCGTGAGGCTTGTGACCAGGCTGTCGGCCCTCTTGCCCAGGCCCACCTCGGCCAGTACTTCCTCGGCAACGTCCATTGCACGCTTTGGGCGCGCCCGAGCATCCGCCCGCCCGAACATGGCGCCCAGCGCGGTGTTCTGCCGGACGGTCATCGACGCGAAGGGCTTCACCACCTGGAAGGTGCGGCCCATGCCGAGGCGCGCGATCTGGAACGCGGGTCTGTCTGAGATCTGGGTGCCGTCCAGAAGGACCGTCCCGGCGTCGAGCCGGTAGACGCCGGAGATGCAGTTGAGCAACGTCGTCTTACCGGCTCCGTTGGGTCCGATGAGGCCGAGGACCTCTGCCGGCTCCACCTCGAAGGTGACGTCGGAAACCGCCGCAACGCCTCCGAACTTCTTGGTGACGCCGGACAACGTAAGAAGTGCGGTCACACGCTTGTGCGTCTGAGCGAGCTGCGCAGGTACCTGATCGACAACCGACTCTGCCCACCGAGGAAGTCGAGGACCCCACGCGGGACGAAGATCACGGTCACCGCGAGGAGCACCCCCAGTCCCACCTGGGACCACGCCGCCAGGGCTCCCCCCGACGCGAAGGCCTGGATCAGGGCTTCCAGGGTCACGGCCCCGATCACCGGGCCGAGGACGGTACCGCTACCTCCGAGCACCGCCATCAGGATCATCTGGACGTTGTAGTCGACGGGGAAGACGTTATCCGCGTTGATGAAGACGTTCCACTGCGCAAAGATCCCTCCAGCGATCCCGGTCAACGCCGCGGCCAGCGCGAACGCCGCGACCTTGTAGAAGGTGGTGTTGACTCCGATCACCGCGGCTGCCTCCTCGTTCTCTCGGATCGCCAGCAGCCCGTAGCCGAACCGGCTCCGGAGGACCGCCCACGAGACCAGCACCGTCAGCAGCGCGGTCGCGGCCATCAGGTAGAAGAAGAGGATGTCCGAGCGCACGATGGGTAGGAACACGCCCGTCGAGCCGCCGAGCGGTTCGATGTTGTTGACCAACTCTCCGATCGCGACTGAAAGCCCCAGGGTGGCGATCGCGAAGTAGTGGCCGCGCAGGCGCAGCAGCGGCATTCCGACCACAGCGGCGAATATCGCGGCCACCACCGGTGCCGCGAGGAGGGCGACGGCGAAGGGCAGCTGAGCCTTCTCGACCAGGATCGCTGTCGTGTAAGCGCCCACGCCGAAGAACGCGACGTTGCCAAACGCGGCGTAGCCGGTCATGCCGCCGATGATGTTCCACGCGCCGGCCAGGACCACGAACATCGCGACGGTCGTCGCGACCCTGAACCAGAGCTTGTCGGTCAGGAGGGGCGCTCCCCAGGACTGCACCACGTCGATCGAGGTAAGCGGCATGAGGAGCACGACGATCACCAGCAGGGCGCCGGTGGCCAGGAGGCCACGGCGCACCATCGAGGCACTGTCAGACACCGGGCGCCATCCCACTCAGCCGGCCCATGATTCCCCGAGGGCGGATGATGACCACCAGCACCATCAGGCCGAACGCGATGGCATTGGAGAAGCCCGCCCCAATATGCGAGTTGCTCTGCGCCAGGATCTCGACGAGGCCGAAGACCAGGCCACCGACGACCGTCGCGCTGACCCGTCCGAGTCCGCCCAGGACGACGACGACGAAAGACGCCAGTGTGTACTGGCCGCTGGAGCCGGGGGTGATCGACTGGATCATGCTGATCAGACCACCCGCCACGCCAGCGCAGGCGGCGCCGACGGCGAAGGTGAGTGCGTAAGTGTGGGCGAGGTCCACGCCCACCAACTGGGCCGCGTCACGGTCCGCGGCAACGGCCTGGATGGCGCCACCAATGCGCGTCCGATTGAGAAACCCGGCCAGTGCCCCGGCCATCAGCAGCGCGACGGCAAGTGCCGCGAGCCGGATGAAGGGAACCGTCACGCCGCCGACCTGAAGACCGCTGCCGGCGTAGTGCGGGGTGACCGAGCGGAAGTCGGCCTTGAAGATGATCAGGAGGAGATTGACCAGGACCAGGTTCAGTCCGAAGGTCAGGAGGAAGGTGAAGAGCAGTGGTGCTCGGATGACCCGGTTGATGATCACCCTCTGCAGCCCGTAGCCGATGACAAACAGGCCCGCAGCCGCGACGACCAGGCCGGCAAACGGGTCGAGTCCTGTGGTCGCGAAGAGCCACCAGGTGATGTAGGCGCCGCACAGCACGAGGGCTCCATGGGTCAGGTTCACGATGTTCAGGACACCCCAGACCAGGCCGAATCCCAGGGCAATCGCCGTGTAGACGCCCCCGAGGAGCAGGCCCAGGACAACCTGCTGGGCTATTCCAGACATGGTTCTCCTGGGCCTATCTGCTTTCTACCGCGAGTCCCAGGGTGGAGCGGGGTAGCTCGCCTTTCCGTTGGCCACGTCGGCCGGGAAGACGGTGGAGTGCTTGCCGTTCTGGATCTGTTCGACGACCATTGGCTTGTAGGTGTTCACCCCGCGCGAGTCGAACTTGATCACGCCGAAGAACGTCGTCACATCGAGGGCTGCCAGCGCGTCACGGACCTTCGAGGGGTCCAATGACCCGGCATTCTCGAGGGCCTTCTGGAACGCCAGGCACGCGGCTGTGGATTCGGCCACGTGGTAGTCCGGCTCGTCGGAGGTGCTGAACTTCTTCTGGTACGCGGCGACGTAGTCCTTCACCGAGAGGTAGAAGGTTGGCGAGTACTTCACCTGGGCCGTCCACTGGGAGCCGTCGTAGACGTAGTTGGCGTCCTTGCCCAGCGCCTGGATGAAGTCCGGCGTAGAAGGGCCGACGGAGTATGCGGCGATCTTCGCGTTCAGTTTCAGGTCTTTCGCCGACTTGTTGATGGCGATGGCCTCGGCGAGGTGGCCGGAGTTCATCAGGATGTCGGGGTTCTGGGCTTTCGCCTGGCTCAACAGACCGCTGACATCGGTCGAGCCATTGGGATATTTCTGGTTGAAGACCACGCTGATTCCCTTGGTGGGCGCGTAGTCCGCGACCGATTTGGCCACCTCCAGCGAGAATTCGTCGTCCGCTGAGAGCATCGCCAGCGTAGTGGGCTTAGGGTTCAGCGTTGCGGCCATGTCGATCACGCCCGTCAGGTACTTGTTGGCGGGGGAAAGGACCGCGAAGGTGAACTTGTAGCCTTTGGAGAAGATCGACTGGGCCGCGCCGTTGGCCTCGACCATGGGGATGCCGTTCTTCTCAGCCACGACGGCGTCGGTCGCGGTCGCGGCGCTGCCGTAGGGCCCAAGGATGTACTGCGCCTTCTGCTCGGTGATCAGCTTCTGGACCAGGATCGCCGACTGGTCGGCCTTGCTCTGGTCGTCCTGGTAGAGGATTTGGACGGGGTGCTTGACACCCTTGACCTCGATGCCGCCGTGCTGGTTTATCCAATCCAGCCAGAGGTCGTAACCCTGCTTGGTAAGAGCCCCCTCCTTGGCCTGCTGCCCGGTCAGCGAGACCGCGCTGCCGAAAATGATTGGATCGCCAGTCTTGGTCGATGAGCCTGAGCTCGTGCTGCCACCGCAAGCCGCCAGAAGGCTCACGGATGCCGCGGTCGCGGCCATGAACTTGATGCGTCCCATTTGACTCTGCTCCTCCGATTCTCTGGGTACTGCTCTTAACACTATGCCAGCAAAGACCCGGTCGCGCGCACACAGTCAGCCAGAGGAATTGCAACCTCGCCTGGAGCCAATGAGATGGTATCGATCGAGCCGCCCCCAGGGCGATGCGAACACCACGATCCCCACCCCATCCGTCCCTTCGCGGGGACCACCACCGGCCAGTCTCAGGTGGCGGCGATCGAGGCCTTCATCACGGCGCTACCTGCTACTCCTGGATGCATCGTCCGCCCCGCGTCCCGCCCGAACCCGCGACTTCAACCTTGGGAAGGTTGCACTCACAGGCTGAACTCAAAATGGCCTCGACAACCGCTGAAGAGGCTTACTCACCGACAGCTGCGATACGAGGCTACAGGCACACACCGGGCCATACGCGCATCGAACGCCCCCCCCGTGAGCCCTCCCAGGTTAGGAAATCGCCGGCGAGGCTTTCCAGGCCCACAGGGCCAATGGCTTCAGCTGACCGCTCCCTTCTCGCGCAACGCGGTTATGCGCTCCGACGTGAATCCAAGCTCGGCGAGGATCTCGTCCGTATGCTCGCCGATCGCTGGCGGAGGCAGGCGTTGGTGCGGGCGGACACCGTCCCTGGTGATTGGTGTGGAGACCAGGCGCAGTTCGGGAATCCGCTTACCGGGCAGGTCGCCGAGCATCCCGAGCGCGCGCAGCTGCTCATCCGCGACCAGGTCGGCGACGGTGCGTACACGGCTGCACGGGATGGAACGCCGCCGCAGCTCTGACTCCCACGCTGCGGACGACTGGCCGCGCATGCGAGCTTCGAGAATCTGGTGGAGCGCGAGCCGGTTCTCAACTCTGGCGGGGTTAGAGGAGAAGCGCGGATCGGATGCGGTTTCGGGGATGCCCAGGGCCTCGGCCAGCACCTTGAACATGCGATCGTTGCCGGCCGCGACGAAGAGATCATCGTCGGCCGTCGCGAAGACTTCGTAGGGAACTATCCAGGGATTCTCAGTTCCCAGCCGCCTTGGAATCGCGCCGCTCCCGAGGTACCCGGCGATGGGTCCGGACAGCCACCATGCCGCCGTTTCGTACAGGCTCCCGTCGACCCTGCACCCTATCCCGGTGCGTTCCCGCGCCGCCAGTGCGGCCAGGATACCTATGGTCGCCCACAGCGCGCTGCCGAGATCCAGCGCGGAGATACCAAGGCGGACCGGCGCGCGGTCCGGCTCACCGGTGAGCGACATGATCCCGGTGTGAGCCTGCAGCACCGGGTCATAACCCGGCTCATCCCGCATCGGGCCGACCGGGCCGTACGCGGATATCGAGCAGAAGATCAGGCCTGGGTTCTCGCTCTTCAGGTGGTCATAGCCGAGCCTCCGTTTGTCGAGCGAACCTGGTCGAAAGCTCTCGACCAGGACGTCGGAGCGTCGCGCGAGCTCCCGCACGATCTCTCCACCCTCGGGCAGGTCGAGGTCCAGTGCAAGGCTGCGCTTGTTGCGGTTGGCGCTGAGGTAGGCGGTGGCTATCCCATCCCACGTCGGAGGGGACCACGCGCGCGTATCGTCCCCGTCCCCGGGACGCTCGATCTTTATGACGTCAGCGCCCAGGTCCCCCAGGGTCATGGTGCAGAAAGGGCCGGCGAGGTTGCGGGTCAGATCTAGTACGCGCAATCCTTGGAGCTGGGCCGGCGGATCCATGTCAGTGTAGTTATCTCATTCCTGGACGCGCCAAAGAAAGCAACCGCGAGCAGCACCGACAACGGCAGCACTCGCAGCCCTCTCATGACATCCTTCCTGTTCGACGCGGGCGTCTGCGCGCCATCGGTCATGGCTCGGGGTTGCGGAGATCAGCCCGAGCGGAGCTCTCCGGCGACGAAGCGATCGCGCAACACGAACTTCTGGATCTTCCCCGACGGCGTCAGCGGGAAGTTTTCGACGAACACCCACTGCTGCGGGGTCTTGTACGGTGCCAGGGTCTCTCGGCAGTAGGCGCGGAGCTCCTCGACAGAAACCGCGGAGCCGGCGCTCAGGCGCACAAAGGCGGCGACCGTCTCACCCCAGGCAGGGTCGGGGATGCCCGCGACCGCGACCTCGGCGACGTCGGGGTGCGAGAAGAGCCTGTCCTCGATCTCGCGCGAATAGATGTTCTGGCCGCCGCGGATGATCATGTCCTTGAGCCGCCCCTCGATGGTCAGGTACCCGCGCGTGTCCATCCGGCCGAGGTCACCGGTGTGGTACCAGCCGTCACTGTCGATGGCGTCAGCGGTGGCCTCGGGCATGTCGTTGTATCCCTTCATGACCATGTAGCCTCGGGCGCAGAGCTCGCCGAGCTCCCCGACCGGGAGCGTTGTCGTGCCGCCAGGCTCGACCACCTTCACCTCGGTCTGGGGGACGGGACGGCCGATGGTTTCCGCCCGCTCGGCGTCGCCATCGCCGGCCCGGGTCTGGCTGACCAGCGGTGCGCACTCGGTGGTGCCGAAGACGATGTAAAAGCGCAGCTTGAGACCATCTTCGATCCGGTGCACCAGCTCGGCGGGAACGGTCGAACCACCGGAGACCGCGTAGCGCAGGCAGTTGAGGTCGCGGCCCGCGAAGCTCGGGTGCGCCAGCATCGCGATCAGCATCGTCGGCACGCCGCCGACCCCGGTTGAGCGGTATGACTCGATCAGCTCGAGGACCAGCCCCGGCTCGAAGGCCACGACCGGGATGTGGGTCGTCCGGCTCTGGACGGTGCCCAGGACGCCCATGCAGCACCCGGCGGTGTGAAACAGCGGCATCGGGTTGACGTACGTCTCGCCTTCGACGAACCCCGTCAGCGAGGTGAAGAACCGGGCGTTGTTGGTGATGCTGCGGTGGCGCAGGATCGCGCCCTTGGGTGTGCCCGTCGTCCCTGAGGTGTACTGGATCTGGGCGGCGTCATCCGAGGAGACGTCGGGCAGGGTCTCCGTCGCCGAGCCAGAGGCCAGGAAGTCTTCCCACCCGTCGATGGAGATGGCCTCGCGAAGCTCGGGGAGCTCCGCCCGGACCTGTTCCACCGACTGCGCCATCGGGTTACCCCTGAACTCCGGCACCATGAAGATCCCGGCGCTATTCGACTGCCCGAGGACATGCTTCAGCTCCGCCGGCCGGAACGCCGGGTTGACCGTGACCAGCGTCATCCCCGCCAGGCCCGCGCCGAACTCGAGAAGGATCCACTCGGGGATGTTCGGCGCCCACACCGCCACCCGCTCGCCCGGCCTGAAGCGACCCAGCAGGGCCCGGGCGACGCGCTCGGAGTCCGACAGGAGCTCGCCGTAGGTCCAGCGCCGGCGCGCAGCCGGGTCGGGTACGCCGGCGACCATCGCGAGCCCGTCGGGCAGCGCCTTCGCGGCCGCCTGGAGCACCCCGCCGACGGTCGTCTCGAGCACCGGCTCCGACGTGTCCGCCGGCCAGTAGGACTCGGCCAGTTCGACGCCAGTGGCGATGTCACCCACGACGAGTATTCTGACGACCGCGTGGTACAAACGGGCCAGGCGACGAGAGTTCGCGGCGCACCTCCCTGATCCTTCTGAGCTCGGGTAGTCGGGCCAGGTCCTTGGCACCAGGTGCCGCACTCTTGAGAGCGATCAGGTCGTCCAGGGAGGCGACCTGGACTCGCACCCGTCCCAGTCGCATGGTCCCCAGCCTGAGGAAGCTTGCCAGGGCTCAGCCGGGGACCGGCCCCACCACCCCGACGTGGCGTGCCACGGCCGTGGCCGCCCGGGCCCCGGTCTCAGGGTCGACGCGGCCTCCGCGCACGATACCGTCGAAATCGCGAAGCCACGAGGGGTCGTCGCCGACCGCGGCTTCCGCCGCAGCACCGCCGAGCCGGGTCGCGAACCGGGCCGCGATATACGCCAGCCGGCCGCTGCCGGTTTGCTCATGGTGCTCCTTGGCCTGCGCCGCCAGCAACGCGCTCATGTACGTGATCGCCATCCGCTTCTCCAGCCGGCGCATCCGAAGCTGGGCCCCGTCGGGCTCCAGTGAGGCCAGCTGGGCGACATCCTCGCGGATCCCGGCGGCCGACGCCAGCAGCGCCGCGCCGAGTTCAGCGGCCGGGCCGCCGTGGGCGGTCTCGCCGAGGCGCTCGACCTCGTCGAAGTACGCTGGCCCACTGCCCTTGCTGAGAGCGCGCAGGACGTCGAGGGCCATGATGTTGCCGGAGCCCTCCCAGATGGCGTGTACGTACACGTCGCGGAGGAGGCGTCCGTTGGGCCAGTCCTCGATATAACCGTTGCCGCCGCGGACCTCCATGGCCTCGGTGGCGACGACGCGGGCGCGGTCGGCGAGGTAGCCCTTGAGCATCGGCGTCAGGACCCGCAGCAGCCTGTCTTTCTCGGCGTCCCCGGCGTCCGCCTTCTCCATCAGGTCACCAACCTCGATAGCGGCGGAAAGCGCCGCGGTCTGATCGGTGACCAGCTCGGCGAGCGTGTCGCGCATCAGGGGATGGTGGTCGAGCAGGGTTCCGAAAGTGACGCGCTGCCGGGTGTGCTCCAGCGACTCCCAGACCGAGCGCCGCATCGACGCCGCCGAGGTCATGGCGATGTCGACCCGGGTGTAGTTGACCATGTCGAGCATCTGCTTCATGCCTTTACCGATGTCACCGACCGGCCAGGCGAAGGCGCCGCGCAGGCCCATCTCGGACGAGGCCAGGCCCTTGTTGCCGAACTTGGGCTTGAGGCGATGCAAGATGTACGCGTTGCGGCGGGGGTCGGCGTTGAGGGCGTTGTCCGGCACGCCATCGGGGAGGATGCGCGGCATCAGGAACAACCCCAGCCCCGCCGTGCCAAGACCGGCTCCCTCGGGGCGAGCCATAATCAGGGCGAGGTCGAAGGTCGGGTTGGTGGCGAACCACTTCTCACCGTAGAGGCGCCAGTTGCCGTCGCTGTCGCGAACCGCCCGCGTCTCGTTGGCGCCGACGTCCGAGCCGCCGGCCTTCTCGGTCAGGAACATCGCCGCGGTCAGGTACTCGCCCGGCTTGTCATTGGCGAGACGGGGGATCCACTTCGCCGCCAGGGCCGGGTCGTTGCGCTTCAGAGTCCGGGACATGGCCGATCCCATCGCCACTGGGCAACCGGTGATGGTCTGGTCGGACTGCAGGAAGAAGTACTCGCAGCCACCGTGTAGCGCAGCCGGAGCGGTGCCCTCGAGGCCGCGCCAGCCGGGAATGTACGCCATCCGCACCAGGCCGAAGCCGTGGGAGATCGCCTCGATCTGCTTGAAGACGGGGTGGTAGTCGACCTCGTCGACACGCTGACCCCGGCGGTCGTATTGGCGCAGGACCGGTGGGTTCGCCTCCAGGACCGGCATCAACGGCTCGATCTGTTGCGGCACCAGCGTGCCGGCGTCGCGCATCGCCGCCTCCGCACTGGGCCAGACGGCCTCGCCGACGCTGCGGCGGACGAGCCACTGGAGGTGCTCGTCGCCGGAGTACCAGTCGGTGTTCTGGACGTCGGGGATGTGGTGGGAGTCTGAGGGCATGGCCGGGTCGGATCCGTTCAGCGAGCTCATGCGCTTAACCTACACCGCGTCGCGGCTCCGGGTGGTGTAGGGCGGGTAGAGTAGGCGACTGGTTCGGCAGAACGCCTCGCCAGCCGCCCCTCATCGAACCGGACATGGGGTTTTCCCTCATCCGGCTCTCCGACGGTGTTTACTGAAGTGGGCCCCTCGCGGTCTTGGCTGGCTGGCGGATCACCTCTGAGCCCGGTTAGGCTCCCGAGGCAGCACACGACGAAGTCGAGTCACTCACCGCCGGGACGCTTGGATCAGTCCGAGGTAATTCTGACCAAAGGTAGGCGGCGAGCGAAGGCAGAATGACAAGCTAGCGATAACCGCTGCTTAAGATAGGTCTGGGCACACACTTTTGCCCCCTACAACCCGTGGGAGCCGGGCGGCATCGATCCCGCCAGGCCGGGGAGGGTCTGAGGCCTATCAACCCGGAGCATGTTCTTGTCGATGGGAAACCCAAGGAGGTAAATGATGCGATACACGCGACTGGGAAAGACCGAATTGCAGGTTTCCGTGCTGGCGTTGGGAACGTGGCCGTTCGGCGGCGAATGGGGGTCGTTCGACGAGGAGGAGGCCAGGGGCGCCATCCGCCATGCCCTCGATCGGGGCGTCACCCTCTTCGACACGGCCCAGGGCTACGGCTTTGGCGTATCCGAACGCCTGCTGGGGGCTGCGCTCTGGGAGCACGTGAAGCGGGAGCAGGTGATCGTGGCTACCAAAGGGGGACTTCGCATGGATGGCGACACCGTGGTACGTGACTCCAGCGCCGGCTGGCTGCGCCAGGGCGTGGAGTCGAGTCTGCGCAACCTGGGCACCGATTACATCGACATCTACCAGCTGCACTGGCCCGACCCCAACCACGCCATCGAGGAGACGGCAGGAGAGCTGGAGGAGATGGTGCGGGAGGGCAAGATCCGCCATGTTGGCGTCTCCAACTTCAGCCCCGAGCAAATGGACGCGCTGGCACGATACGGCCGGGTTGAGACCGACCAGCCCCCGTACCACATGTTCCGCCGCGAGATCCAGGCCGATGTTCTCCCCTACTGCGCTGAGCACGACATCGGGGTGCTGGCGTATGGGCCGCTGGCGCACGGCCTGCTCTCGGGCCGGATGCGCGAAGACACCACCTTCCCGACGGACGATTGGCGCAGCAAGAGCTCCGACTTCACGGGCGAGACGTTCAAGCGCAACCTCGAAGTGGCACGGGGGTTACAGGAGTACGCCGAGCGGCGCGGGATCACGCTGCCGCAGCTGGCTGTCGCCTGGGTCATCTCCCACCCGGCGGTGCACGTGGCCATCGTCGGAGCGCGCCGGGCATCGCAGCTCGACTCCACCCTGCCGGCGGCTGAGATCGAGCTCACCGAGGCGGACCGCGCCGAGATCGACCAGATCCTGGCCGGCGCGGCGCCGGTGGTGGGACCGTCGCCGGAGGGAATGTAACGAGCGACCTAGCGCACGTAGTCGAGCGCCTCCCGCGCATCTGGGCGATCATGTCTTCTCCGTGGCGACTGTGGGGCAGTTGAAGGGCGCCCAGGATTTAGCCGGCCGCCACAGCGACCCGCGCCGGGACTGATCCGTGGACCCGCGTGCCTCGCCCGGGGATTGAGGACAGTTCAAGGCTTCCACCAAGGGCGTCGATCCGATCCGTCATGTTGGTGAGGCCGGCGCCAGGTTTGACCGAAGCCGCATCGACCTGGACCAGGGGAGGCTCGGGTAAGCTCGTCCCCTGCTCCCGCCGCAACTCATGAGGACGAATTGACGGCATACGACAACCTGAGGGCGCTGGCCTTCAATCTCAGCTGGACCTGGGACCGCGGCATCCGTGCCGTGTTCGAACGGCTCGATCCCGAGCTGTGGGAAGCCACCGGTCACAACCCCGTCGAGCTGCTCCGGCGCCTCGACCGCGAGACGGTCGAGCGCCGTCTCCGCGAAGAGAGGATGAGCGCCGTGCTGCAGCGCGCCCAGACCCGCTTCCCCGGCGCCGAGGTCTGGGGTGCCGAGCTCGGCGGCGGGGTGGCCTACTTCTCAATGGAGTTCGGCCTGACCGACTCCCTCCCGATCTACTCGGGTGGCCTGGGGATCCTTGCCGCCGACCAGCTCAAGGCGGCCGCCCAGCTGGGCCTGCCGATGGTTGGCGTGGGCCTGCTCTACGGCACCGCCTTCGCGCGGCAGACGATCGCCGAGGACGGCGAGCAGCTCTCCTACTTCCCCGTCACCGACCGCGCCTTGCTGCCCATCGAGAGGCTTGTGCGCGGCGGCAGCCCGGTTCGGGTGACGGCCCCCATCGGCACCGAAGAGGTGGTGATCCAGGTCTGGAAGGCGCAGGTCGGTGCGGTACCACTGCTGCTGCTCGACACCGACCTCGAGGAGAACGCGCCACCTCTGCGAACGATCACTGAGCGGCTCTACCCCGCCGACCCCGAGCGACGCCTCAGCGAGGAGATCGCGCTCGGCATCGGCGGCGTCCGGGCGCTGCGCGCGGCTGGCTTCGATCCCTTGCTCTTCCATCTCAACGAAGGCCACAGCTTCCTGGCCAACCTGGAGCTGGTCCGCGAGGCGGTCGGGGACGGGGTGCCCCTGGGCGCCGCCCGCGAACGCGCGCGCGAGCGCTGCATCTTCACCACCCACACCCCGGTCGCGGCGGGCAGCGACTACTTCGACGAGGCCCTGGTCGAGCAGCTCTTGGGGCCGTTCCTGAGCGAGGTCGGTATCGACCTGGAGACCTACATGGACGCCGGTCGGCAGCAGCCGGGCGACAAGGCGGAGCGGCTCTGCACCACCTATGTGGCGCTGCGCTCATCGGCGACCTCGGTCGGCGTCAGCCGCCTCCACGGCGCGGTGTCGCGGCGGCTCTGGAAGGCCGCCTGGCCGGGGGTCGCCGAGGACCTGGTGCCGATCGGGTCGGTTACCAACGGCGTGCATATGCCCACCTGGGTGGCGGGCGAGATCGACGACATCCTCCGCCAGCACGTCGACGAGCGCTGGTGGGACCTCGACGCCGACGACCGCCGCTGGCAGGGCGTGTCCCTGATCCCCGACGGCGTGCTCTGGGAGGCGCACTCGCAGTTGCGGCGGACGATGATCGACCGCGCTACCGCCGCCGGGGGCAACCGGGGGCTCTTCGACCCCCAGAAGCTGACCATCGGGTTCAGCCGCCGCTTCGCCGAATACAAGCGCGCCAGCCTGCTGCTGTCCGATGTCGAGCGCCTGAAGGGGATCCTGGGCAGGCCCGGGCGCGAGGTCCAGCTGGTCTTCTCCGGCAAGGCCCACCCCAATGACGGCCACGCCAAGGAGCTGCTCTCAGACGTCATCCGGTTCGCCTGGGAGGAGCCGCGCATGGCCTTCATCCAGGACTACAACATGGACATCGCCGGCACCCTGGTGCACGGGGCCGACGTCTGGCTCAACAACCCGCGCCGGCTGCTCGAGGCCAGCGGCACCAGCGGCATGAAGGCCGGCGCCAACGGAGTTCTCAACCTCAGCGTCAGCGACGGCTGGTGGGACGAGGGGCGCCGCTCCGACTCGGGCTGGACCATCGCCAGCGAGGTGACCCTGGATCAACCCGACGCCGACGACGAGGCCGAGGCCGATGCGCTCTACCGGCTGCTGGAGGAGCGGGTGGTCCCGCTCTTCTACGACCGCGACCCTGACGGGCTGCCCTCGGGTTGGCTGTCGATGATGCGGGCCAGCATCCGCCACGTGGCCAGCCACTTCTCGGCCCGGCGGATGGTGCTCGACTACCGGCGCGAGTGCTACCTGCCGGCGGCCCGGCGGGTGCTGGAGCGGAGCGACCGGCTCCTCTTCGGGGCCGGGGTCTCGAGCTCAGGATCGCTGTCCACGACAGGGCCATCCAAGGCCTGACCCGGCTCGGCCGCCCGGCCCGCCTCCGGCACCAGCCACAGCACCGCCAGCGGCGGCAGCGTCAACACCACCGCGCACGGCTGGCCGTTCCACCCCACCTCGGCGTCGGCGACGACGTGGCCCAGGTTGCCGGTGTTGCTGCCGCCGTAGATCTCGGCATCGGTGTTGAGGACCTCGAGCCAGGCCCCCCCATGGGGGACGCCGACCCGGAAGTCGCTGCGTGGCTCGGCCGAAAAGTTGGCCACACAGACCAGCCCTGGGGCGCCCTGGGCGTCACGCCGGATGAAGCTGAGGACGTTCTGGTCGGCGTTGCCGGAGTCGATCCAGGCGAAGCCGTCGGGGTTGGAGTCCATCTGCCAGAGCGCCGGTGTCTGCTTGTAGGTGCGGTTGAGGTCGGTCACCACCCTCTGGATGCCGGCGTACCCCGGGTCGTCGAGGAGGTACCAGTCGAGCTCGCGCTCGTTCGACCATTCCCGCTCCTGGCCGAACTCCCCACCCATGAAGACCAGCTGCTTGCCCGGGTGCGCCCACATCCAGGCCAGCATCGCGCGCAGGTTGGCCCGGCGCCGCCAGGGGTCGCCCGGCATCTTGCCCATCAGCGACCCCTTGCCGTGGACCACCTCGTCGTGGCTGAGGGGAAGGATGAAGTGCTCGCTCCAGGCGTAGAGCAGCCCGAAGGTGAGCTCGCCGTGGTGGTAGCGCCGGTAGATGGGATCGTGGCTCATGTAGTCGAGGGTGTCGTGCATCCAGCCCATGTTCCATTTGTGGCTGAAGCCCAGCCCGCCCGCCGACGCCGGCCGGGTGATCCCATCCCACGCGGTCGACTCCTCGGCCACCATCATCACCCCAGGGTGCTGCTCGGCGACGCTGGAGTTGACCTCGCGCAAGAAGTTGATGGCATCGATGTTCTCGCGGCCGCCGAACTCATTGGGTGCCCACTCCCCGGCCTTGCGCGAGTAGTCGAGGTAGAGCATCGAAGCCACCGCGTCGACCCTTAGGCCATCGACGTGGAACTCCTCCATCCAATAGAGGGCGTTGGCGACGAGGAAGTTGCGAACCTCGGCCCGGGCGTAGTTGAAGATCAGCGTCCCCCAATCGGGGTGAGAGCCCCGCCGCGGGTCCTCGTGCTCGTAGAGGGCGGTGCCGTCGAAGCGGGCCAGTGCCCATTCGTCGCGCGGGAAGTGCGCCGGTACCCAATCGAGGATGACGCCGATACCCTGCTTGTGAAGGTCGTCGATCATGGCGCGGAAGTCATCGGAGGTGCCGTAGCGGGCGGTGGGTGAGTAGTACCCGGTTACCTGGTAGCCCCAGGAGCCCCCGAATGGGTGCTCCATTACCGGCATCAACTCGACGTGTGTGAAGCCGACCTGGTTGCAGTACTCCCCCAGCTGCCGACCCAGCTCGCGGTAAGACAGCGGCTCGCCACCCTCCTGGCGCCGCCACGACCCGAGGTGGACCTCGTAGATCGACATCGGGCCGCCGTGGAGCTCGGCAGTGGCGCGCCGGCTGAGCCAGGCGTCGTCGGCCCACCGGTGGGTGCTGTCCTCGACCACGCTGGCGGTGTCGGGTGGGATCTCGGCCGCCCGCGCCATGGGATCGGCCTTGAGGCGGGCGGTACCGTCGGCGCCCGCGACCCGGTACTTGTAGCGCGCCCCCGGGGCCAGCCCGGGGATGAAGAGCTCCCAGACCCCCCTGCTCCCCAGCGACCGCATCGGGTGGACCAGCTCATCCCAGAAGGCGAAGTCGCTGACCACCGTGACACCGCGGGCGTTGGGAGCCCAGACCGCGAAGGCGACGCCCTCGACGCCCTCGTGGCGGAGGCGGCGCGAGCCCAGCTTCAGCCACAGCTTCTGGTGCCCGCCCTCCCCGATCAGGTGAAGGTCGAGCTCCCCCAGCGTGGGCAGGAAGCGGTAGGGGTCGTCGACGGTCCACGACCCGCCGGCGTTCTGGAAGCGTAGGCGGTACTGGTGCGGGCCGGGGCCGGGGAGGCCGGCCTCGAAGAGCCCGCCGACCAGGCGCTCCATCTCCAGCGGCTCACCGCCGGCCTCGACCCAGGCCTTCTCGGCCGACGGCTGCAGGGCCCGGATCGTCGCCCCCGTGGGGCCGGGGTGGTAGCCGAGGATGGAGTGGGGATCGTGGTGCCGGCCGGAGAGCAGGGCCTCGGTATCGGCGCTCTCGACGCTCCCCTTGGGGCTCATCGAAGCTGGCGCAGGGCCCGAAGCGGTACCCAGGCCAGGTCAGGCCGGTGGCCCAGCTCGTAGCCAAACTCGTAGATCGCCTTCTGGACCTCGAACGCCCGCAGAACGGTGCCCACAGCGTCGGCGTCGGGAAGCAACCCGGTGGCTCCGACGGCCCCCACGTAAGCGTCCCAGAAGACCGCGCGGTTGACCTCCGCCCAGGCGTCACCGTAGGCCAGCAGGTGCTCCCAGTCGGGGTCCTTGGGGGTGGCGCGCTCCATCAGGGCGACGGCCGCAGCGTAGCTGAATGAGCGCAGCATGCCGGCGGCGTCCCGGAGCGGCGAGGAGCGCCGCCTCCGCACCTCGACGCTGCGCGACGGCTCGCCCTCGAAGTCGAGAATGATCCACCCGGCATCGGTGCGAACCAGCTGACCGAGGTGCAGGTCGCCGTGGTACCTGACCGCCAGGCCTCCGCCCTCGACCTCCTTGAGGGCCTGGAAGGAAGCCGCCAGCTGATCGCGAGCAAGGCCCTGAGTCCGATCGGCGTGGTCCGCGAACAGCCGCTCCAGGTCGGCTTCCATCTCCCCCGCCCAGGCCTGCATCATCTCCGCCGTCGCCAGCACCGGTCGCATCTGCTCGGGCATGCGGTCGGAGGCGAGCGTGAGGTGCATCTCACCCACGATCGCGCCCAGCCGGTTGGCCTCGGGCCTGAAGTCGGAGCCCTGCTCATCGATCGCCTCCCGGATCCCCAGCGGGTCGGCGTGGGTGGCGCCTTCGGCTACCGAGTACAGGTCGCGAAGGCTGGTCATGGCCATCTGGAAGCCGTCGGTGGCGTTGTGGAGGTAGGGCTGAAGGATCGCCAGCAGCGCCTCCTCGCCGTCGCCCTGGCGGTAGTCGACCCGGCCCATGGGCGCGGCGATGCCGGTAAAGCCGGCGTGGTGGAGGGCCTGCAGCATCTCCCGCTCTGGCGAGCTGCTCTGCTCGATCTTGCGGAAGAACTTCAGCAGCTCCCGTTTGTCGCGCACCAGCGATGAATTGCTCTGGTCGCGTCCGAGGGGATGGATACCGGCGGCGCCGTCGGCAACGGGCTCCGGTGGGGCCGCCGCAACGCCCGGCTCGGACTGGCCCCTGATCCGGCCGGCGGCAGTGGCGATCTCCCCGTTGGTGGTCATCAGGTCCCAGAACCGAACCGCCGCCTCGGGATCGATGAGGGCATCGACTACCTCGACCGGGGCGCCGTTGCGTGTCCCCATCGCGACCAGGCCGACGTCGGTCTCGATGGCTCGCTCGGCCGGGCGCACCGACAGCGGGATGCTGTACCGCTCGCGCCCGCCATCACCGTAGATGGCGTCAACCAGGACAGGCACCAGCAGCGGGTCCTCCCCGTCGGTGCCGGCGTCCACGATCTCGATCGCCTGCAGGTCCCGTTCGCGGCCGGAGAACCACCGCTGGCGGCGCAGGAAGGTGAGCAGCTCAGCCTGGGGGTCGCCCAGGCCGGCCTCGCGGAGAACCTCTTCGGGGGTCATCGTTCGGTGTTCTCCAGGGCGAACCAGTAGAAGCCGTGAGGGGCCATCGTCAGCAGGTAGGGCAGCTCGCCGATACGAGGAAAGTGGACCTTGCCCACCAGCTCCACCGGGGTCCAGCCCGTGAACCGGCGCAGGTCCAGCTCCACCGGCTGAGCAAACCGGGAAAGGTTGTTGACGCAGAGGATGGTCTCCTGGGGGCTGCTGCGCAGGAAGGCGAAAACCGACGGGTTGGTGGCGTCGAGAGCCTCGAAGGCGCCCTCGCCGAAGACGGGGTGACGCCGCCTCACGGCCAGGAAACGACGCAGCCAGTGCAGCATCGAAGACTCGTTGCGCTGCTGGGCCTCGACGTTGACCGCGCTGTACCCGTAGACCGGGTCCATCAAGGGCGGCAGGTAGAGCTGGGCGAAGTCGGCACGGCTGAAGCCGGCGTTGCGGTCAGCGCTCCACTGCATCGGCGTGCGCACGCCGTCGCGGTCGCCGAGGTAGACGTTGTCGCCCATCCCCAGCTCGTCGCCGTAGTAGAGGATCGGCGTCCCCGGCAGCGACAGCAGCAGCCCGTAGAACAGCTCCATCTGCCGCCGGCCGTTATCGAGCAGGGGCGCGAGGCGGCGGCGAATGCCGAGGTTGAGCTTCATGCGGGGATCGCGAGCGTACTCCGTCCACATGTAGTCGCGCTCCTCATCGCTGACCATCTCCAGGGTCAGCTCGTCGTGGTTGCGCAGGAAGATGCCCCACTGGCCGCCGCCGGGAATGGGCGGGGTGCGCTCCAGGATCTCGGTGATGGGGTAGCGCTGCTCCCGTCTCAGGGCCATGAACATCCGGGGCATCAAGGGGAAGTGGAAGCACATATGGCACTCCGGGCGGTCCTCGGTGCCGAAGTAGTCGACCACGTCCTCGGGCCACTGGTTGGCCTCCGCCAGCAGCACGCGCTCGCCGCCGTATTCGCGGTCAACCATGGCGCGGAGGTCGGCGAGGTACTCGTGGGTCTCGGGCAGGTTCTCGCAGTTGGTGCCCTCGCGCTCGAAGAGATAGGGCACTGCGTCGAGCCGGAACCCGTCCAGGCCGATGTCGAGCCAGAAGCGCACGACCTCGAACATCGCCTCACGGATCTCCGGGTTGTCGTAGTTGAGGTCGGGCTGGTGGGCGAAGAAACGATGGAAGTAGTACGCCTTGGCGGTGTCGTCCCATGTCCAGTTGCTGGTCTCGCTGTCGATGAAGATGATGCGCGCGTCCTCGTAGCGCACCTTTGAGTCTGACCATACGTACCAATCGCGTTTGGGGTTGTCCGGCGAGGAGCGAGCCTCCTGGAACCAGGGGTGCTCGTCGGAGGTGTGGTTCATGACCAGGTCCATGACCACCCGGATGTTGCGGCTGTGGGCCTCGTCGATCAGGCGCTTGACGGCGGCGACGTCGCCGTACTCTGGCTGCAGGTTGGTGTAACCCGAGATGTCGTAGCCGCCATCGCGCATCGGGCTCTTGTTGATAGGCAGCAGCCAGATACAGTCGACACCCAGCCACTGCAGGTAGTCAAGCTTGCCGATCAGACCCTCGATGTCACCAACGCCATCGTTGTTGCCGTCGGCGAACCCCTGCACCAGCAGCTCGTAGAGGACCGCGTGCCGGTACCAGGTCGGGTCGACCCGCTCGACCACCTCGGTGCGCGGGCTGCGGCTGCTCACCGGGCGGGCTCCTGGTGGACGCGGAACACGTGCGCGGGGGTGCGCTTGGGATCGAGCCGGACATAGCTCGATGGCCCGGTCCAGGTGTAGGCGGCCTGGTTGAGCTCGTCGACGACCTGGTAGGGCCGTGTCCCCTCGACACCGAGCTCGTCGACATCGGGCCAGATGGTGGCCTCGCGGACGTTGCGGGGGTCGAGGTTGACGACCAGCAGGAGCACGTCGTCGCGGCCCTGCGAGCGCCTCGAGAGGCAGAGCATGTGCTCGCTGTCGACGTGG
>OCZT010001261.1_pt1 | contig 26229 bp, 24 predicted proteins | sample 1539031 | NCBI WGS metagenome assembly OCZT01 (sample SAMEA3539308, study PRJEB22396) | soil metagenome | biome: tundra; feature: field; material: soil | place: USA | collected 2010-05 | depth 0.15 m | reverse complement strand
AGAATACACAGGCAGATGTTGCCCTTATGGATATTAATATGCCTGAAATGGACGGGATAGAAGCTACAAGAAAGGGGCTTAAGATTTGTCCGGAAATTAATATTATCGCTCTTTCAATGTACGGTGAGGAAGAGTATTATTATAAGATGGTTGACGCAGGCGCCAAAGGATTCCTGCTAAAAGATTCTGACATCTCAGAAGTCAAGGAAGCAATTCTGACTGTGAGAAAGGGAGGTAGTTATTTTTCACAGGAGTTGCTTTATCATGTCATTCAGAAGATTAAGTACCGGGAACATGAAAGCAAATCGGCTAATCTATCCAAAAGAGAAAAGGAAATTTTATTTAAAATCTGTGAAGGGCTCTCTAACCAGGAAATTGCCGAGACTCTTTTTATCAGCAAAAGAACCGTAGATAAACATAGGGCAAACCTTCTCGGCAAGACAAATTCCAAGAATACGGCAAGCCTTATTTTATTTGCTATAAGGAATAAGCTTATTGAGATATAAGAAGGAATATGGCCGAATCGCATAACCTGGGTCAGAAAGGAGAAAACCTTGCTGCTGATCACCTTGAAAAAGCGGGGTTCAAAATTCTCGTCCGCAACTGGAAATGGGGTAAAAATGAAATCGATATTATTGCAGAAAACAAGGAATTTATTGTATTTGTTGAGGTGAAAACACGGAATGACGACTTCCGGATGCATCCGGTCACTGCAGTAACCAAAGCTAAACAAAAATCAATTATTTGGGCAGCCAATGGCTATTTGAAAAAATTTTTCATAGATAAGGAGGGCAGGTTTGATATAATAACTGTTATAAAATCTATTGATTCATATAAGATTGACCATATAGAGGGTGCATTTTATCCGACTTTAAGATAAGAAGTTTGGAGTCACCAAAGTTAAAAGAAAAAAGTTTGAAGTGAATTTAAATTTGGAAAAGTTGTGCGAATTCAATAGTTATATATTTTGTTACCATAAATTAGATATTAACATAATTTTAGGCACATTAGGCACTAAGTTTGAATATAACTAACTTATATTATGGATATAGTAACCTTAAGAGAATATTGTCTTTCTAAAAAAGGATCAACCGAAAGCTTCCCTTTCGGAGAAGATACACTGGTTTTTAAGGTACACGAAAAAATATTCGCTCTGGTCAATCTCGATGGCGATCTGAGCATAAACCTTAAATGTGATCCCACCCTTGCTATTGAACTAAGGGAAAGATACTCCTCTGTAACTAGCGGTTATCACATGAATAAGAAACATTGGAATACAATAAATCTTGATGGGACAGTTCCTGATAAGGAGGTGTTTTATTGGATCGATCATTCTTATGACCTTATAAAAGGCAATAAATAAAATTTAGTTTTGCGTTAAATAATGTTAATAATCAGACATTTTAACAGCAAACTCATTATTGTCTTATGACCTTTGTAAACCTTCGTGAAAAACTTGGTGCCATTTATGGTAAAGGCTAAATAACTGAGCCACAAATGATCACAAAGCACAAAACCAAGTTACAAAAAGGATGACAAGCCGATTAATGCCTTTTCATACATCTTAAGCTATTAGAATTTTTTAAAATCCAATTTGTTATTAATCAATCTTATTTATCCATAATTTTTCTAGCTTAGCGTTTTATATTTCGACCTTATTGAATTGTTAATTTCTAATCTTTCATTTAATAAAAACATTATGAAAACACGTATCCTTCTGGCATTCATTCTGTCACTTTTTATAGTGCCATTATATGCTCAAAAGAAAAACACCTCTTCTCAGAAAGCTGATGAAGGTTACAAATTTACACCGGTAGTCGCATTAAAGGCCACACCTGTAAAAAACCAGGCTTCAACCGGAACATGCTGGGATTTTGCGACAACTTCATTTTTTGAATCAGAACTTCTCCAAATGGGAAAAGGAGAATATGACCTGTCTGAAATGTATATAGTCAGGTATAACTATGTCGACCGGCTGAAAGACAATTTTGTTCAACAGGGTAAAGGGAACCTTGGTCAGGGCAGTGTCGGGCATGATTGGATAGTTGAATTTGAAAAAAATGGAATTGTCCCTGCTGAAGTCTATACCGGACTTAACTACGGAATGCCAAATCATAATCATAGTGAACTCAACGCCTTCGTAAATGCTATCGCTACGGTTCCTGTTAAGAGAAACAGGGAAAGCGATCAGTATTTTACTATAGTCGATGCTGTACTCGATACTTATCTTGGCAAAGTTCCACAGACCTTTACCTATAAAGGAGTCGGGTATACTCCTAAATCATTCACGGCAAGTCTTGGAATCAAGCCTGAAGATTACATTGAGATAACATCCTTCACTCTCTTTCCGTTCTATACCCAGGGACTCGTTCCAATTCCCGATAACTGGAGGAAAATGAATTATTACAATGTCCCTCTTAATGAACTTATTTCAATAATGGATTCGGCACTTGTGAAAGGCTTTACAATTGCGTGGGATGGTGATGTAAGTGAAAAAGGCTTCTCGCATTTCAAAGGGGTTGCAATAATACCTGAATTAGAGAATACCGATCAGTATTCCAACCCTGATAAAGCCAGATACGGTAAAATGACGAAAGAGGAACGCGCTGCCGAAGCTTATAAATTCAGCAGGCCTTTTCCTGAAGCAAAAGTAACACAGGAATCGCGTGAAGCAGGCTACGACGACAAATCCACCACTGATGATCACCTGATGCATGTTACAGGAATCGTGAAAGATCAGAATGGCACAAAATATTATATTACAAAAAACTCATGGGGAACCGACAGAAATCCTTTCGGAGGATATCTGAACCTGTCTGAAAATTATGTACGCGCCAAAACTATTGCAATCATGGTGAATAAAAATGGCCTCACTGCCGATATGAAGAAAAAACTGGGATTATAAAATGAATGTGAGGGTCATGCCATAGCATGACTCTACTTCAAAACTACAGAAAATTGCAGTGCCACGCCATGGTGTGGCATTATTCTACCATAAGATTGCAACCCCTTACATCGGAATTATCAAACCTTCCGAGTATCTCGAAGCCTCCGCTTTCATGGACTTTACCAAGATCACCGGTGGCAATGAAGGAACACGAGTTAATATTTGCCAGGTCGATTACATTAATACCTCCTGTTCCGGCCGGCTCGTCATAAAGTGTCAGCGGGTCCAGTGGATCCCGAATAATTATTTTCATCCATGACGGTGAGAAAAATATCCCATCTTCTTTTGAATAAGACTGACTTAACAACTCCGTCATACCATATTCCGAATGAATTGACTGGACGTTGAGTTTTTCTTTAAGAACAGAATGAAGTTCTGAGCGCGTCAGCTCTTTCCTCCTCCCTTTCATACCACCTGTTTCCATCACAATAACACCTGAAAGATCAGGGGATTGGTTTTCCGCCAGTTCAACCAGTGCAAAACTTACACCGAGCAGCAGGACTTTTTGATTTTCTTCCCTGGCATTTTTTAGAGTCTGAACGAGTCCATCAAGATTATTTTTGAAGAAACCGCTGAAGTGATTCCGGCTTCTCCTTATAAGCTTATCAGCCATATAAACAAGAGAAGATCCTTTTCTTTCCGTGTATGAGGGAAGCAAAGCGGCAATGAGAAATTCTTCCGGTTCTCCATAAAACAGCCTGAAAGATCGCAGGAAACTTTCCTCATATAATTTAAGATCATTTACATAGTGCTTCCCTGGAGTAACACCTGTTGTGCCACTGCTTTCAAAGACCATTTCAACAGGAAGATTACCTGTCAGAATTTTATGGTTTTTAAAGAATTCAACAGGGAGAAAAGGTATTTCAAATGGAGATTTTGGCTTTAAAGATCTTCTCCCCAGGCTATTTATAAAATCCCGATATAGAGCATTATTATTATATTGATATTCAAACACTTCAAGAGATATTGCCCAAAAATCTTCTGTGCTTTTTATGCTGAATATTCTCCGTTGCAAGTCTTGCAATCGCATTCTCATTTAGCCGGAAAAGTGGATGAGCCATCGGGTTGATATACCCATTGGAAAGTGCATTCGCCATAGGGTACAGACTGCCTGGTTTCATTAATTGTACTGACAATCCTGATTTTTGCATAATTATTATTTCCTGATTTGTAGATCCATACCTGGTTGTCATTTAAAGGATCTGCCATATACTGCCATTGTGTTGCAGAAACTGTCTTCAGACCATCAAATGCAGCCTGGGCTGTTGTTGCATCAGCATAATCACCTACTTTAAAAAATGAAGGATTCTGATTATTTGTCTGAAGGGTTAACGTTGGAGTAACATTGTCAACATTGACAAATATGGTGATATCAGGACCGGGGGTAATTGTGGTTGCAACCAGTTTTGCGCCAGAAAATAAAAATCCATAATTATAATAAGTTGTTGTAGAGGAGAAATAAGTGATGTTGTCAATAGTATCAATGCCGGAGCTACGGGTCGGTTCTTTTTTTGTACAGCCTGTAAGAATTGAAAATATTGCAAGCAATATAAATACCTGAATTTTCATAGTACAAAGATAGTAGTTTTAGAATTAACCGTGTTTCATAGCCAACGACACACTGCACACGACTCAAGGAGAGGGCATTCAGAAATCACATTCTTACCTCTCTTCTCTTCTCCCAGTCTCTTCGTCTCTAAGTCTCTTTGTCTGCTTTTATTCTCCTCGTATAGCTGTAATCCCCGGAAGCTTTTTCCCTTCCATATACTCCAGCATTGCGCCTCCGCCGGTAGAAACATAGCTGACTTTATCTGCCAGGCCGTTCTTATTGATTGCAGCTACCGAGTCTCCTCCTCCGATGAGACTATATGCTCCTTTCGAAGTTGCCGCTGCAATAGCTTTAGCTATGGCCGTGGTTCCTTTTGAGAATTTTTCCATTTCAAACACACCCATAGGTCCGTTCCAGAGAATTGTTTTTGAATTTTCAATTACTGATGAAAATTCTTTAATGGTTTTTTCTGCGATATCAAGACCCATCCACCCATCAGGAACTGCATCGACTGCAGTGATATTAGTATTAGCTTCATTATCAAACTTATCAGCGTTAAGGCTGTCAACCGGAAGATATAGTTTGACTTTCTTTTCTTTCGCTTTTTCAATTAGTTTCAGGGCGAGATCGAGCTTATCTTCTTCACAAAGAGACTTGCCGATTTTGCCACCCATGGCTTTAACAAATGTGTAAGTCATGCCTCCTCCGATAATAAGATTATCAACCCTGTTAAGAAGGTTTTCGATCAGCATTATCTTATCCGAAACTTTTGCGCCACCCATTATAGCTGTAAACGGTTTATGAGGATCCTTCATAACCTTATCCATAGCTGCAAGCTCGCTGTTGATGAGAAAACCAAACATTCTATGGTCCACATCGAAAAAATCAGCCATGACTGCCGTAGTCGCATGGGCACGGTGAGCTGTCCCGAATGCATCATTAACATAAATTTCAGCATATCCGGAAAGTTTTTTTGCCATTTCTTTCTGCTTTATCTTCATCTCAGCCTTGGCTGCCTTTTTCTCTTCGTCAGTGACGGTCTCAGGCAATATGGGTTTGCCCTCTTCTTCGGGATAAAAACGTACATTCTCAAGAAGCAGGATTTCACCCGGTTTCAAGGCAGCTGACATTTTAACGGCCGACTCCCCGAGGCAGTCATCAGCAAACAACACTTTTTTACCAAGAAGTTTTTCCAGAACCGGAAGAACTGGCTTCAGGGAATATTTCTCCATTCTGCCCTCAGGTCTTCCCAGATGGGACATAAGTATCAGGCACCCGCCATCATTAAGAATTTTATTAATTGTCTTCAATGCTCCCCTTATTCGGGTATCATCAGTCACAATAAATGTCTTTTTGTCGAGGGGTACATTAAAATCGACCCTGACTATTGCCTTCTTTCCTTTGAAATTAAAGTCCTGAATCATTTTCATAGATCAACTATTTTTATTTAGTACATGAAATTCTCACCTACAAACCTACATTTTTTTTGGAAATAATCATTTGCTATCACACCTCAAAATATTAAACTCTGTGAATCCTCTGTGCCCCTCTGTGACTCCTCAGTGTTCCTCCTTGTGAGTTCTTGATATTTATCTCTTGTTACACAGAGAACCACGGAGGTGCCTCAGAGGTCCACAGAGAACTAATATTAATTTCTGAACTGAACAGAACGCTTCAGTTTAATGGCATCTCTTTATAAAAGAATGATTAAATTTGAAAAAAAAGCTATGGCAAAAATTACACTAAAAGGGAATCCAATCAACACTTCCGGGAATCTGCCTGCCAAAGGTAGCATAGCACCGGGGTTTACCCTGGTCAAATCTGACCTTACAAACCTTTCTCTCTCAGATGTTAAGGGGAAAAAACTGATCCTGAATATCTTTCCGAGCCTTGATACTTCAACATGTGCTACATCGGTTCGTAAATTTAACGTGTTTGCAGCAGGAAAGACCGATACAGTAGTTCTGGGCATCTCTAAAGACCTTCCCTTTGCCCATGGACGGTTTTGCTCTACTGAGGGTATTGCAAATGTTATAACGCTCTCAGGTTTTCGCGACACGACTTTCGGTAAAGCATATGGGGTGGATATCATAGATGGACCAATGGCCGGACTTTATGCCCGAAGCATAGTAATTGTTGATGAAAACGGCAAGGTAATTTATACACAGCTTGTTCCTGAAATAACCCAGGAACCTGACTATGATTCCGCTCTGGCGGTTATATAACTTGCTGAAGGAACGATCGGCATATGAATTTTTCTCAGATCCCCGGCCATAAAGAGATCAAAGCAAAATTGCTCAGGTCAGTTAAGGAAGAAAGAGTTAGTCATGCCCAGCTGTTTACAGGTCCGGAAGGATGCGGCAGTATGGCTCTGGCATTGGCATATGCCCGGTATATAAGTTGTGAGAACAAATCAGATTCTGACTCATGCGGCACCTGTAAATCGTGTGTTAAATATGAGAAACTTATCCATCCTGATCTTCATTTTGTCTTTCCGGTTATAAAGGGAAAGAAAGCCACAGATCCGGTCAGTGACAATTATATTGAGGAATGGAGAGAGTTTGTAAAGAGATCTCCATATTTTACTCTTAACAACTGGATGGATTCAATAGAAGTCGGGAATGCGCAGGGTATGATTTTTGCTTCGGAAGCTTCTGAAATAATTAAAAAACTTAACCTCAAGACTTTCGAATCTGACTTTAAAATAATGATAATCTGGCTGCCTGAAAAAATGCACCAGGCAACTGCGAATAAACTTCTGAAGATGATCGAGGAGCCGCCCGAAAAAACTCTTTTCCTCCTTGTATCTGAAGAACCCGATAAGATAATTTCTACCATTCTTTCGAGGTGCCAGCTCATTAAAATCCCTTCCTTCAAAAATCACGATATTGAGAAATACTTAACCGGCAGATTTAATATTCCGGCAGAAAAAGCTGCTGATCTGTCGCGTGTGTCGAACGGTAATATAACAAGAGCAATAGAGCTTTGTGAAAATGAAGATTCTTCCCTGGCAAATCTTGAACATTTTAAAAGTCTGATGAGATTTGCCTGGAAGCGAGATATACTTTCAATTATCAATTGGTCAGATGAGATTTCGACAACAGGAAGGGAAGCACAGAAAAACTTCATCTCCTTCTCCATGAGGATTCTCAGGGAAAACCTGATGCTGTCTCTTGGTCAGCTAAAAAACAATCTCGTATTCCTGACAGGTGAAGAGGCAACTTTCTCAGGAAATTTTCACCCCTTTATTAATCAGAGCAATGTTTATAAGCTTGCGGAAGAGTTCAACCTGGTCTATTCACATATTGAGTCAAACGGAAATGCAAAAATAATCTTCCTTGACCTGGCTCTGAAAGTTACAAGACTGATTCGCTGATCTATACAACGTTTATTGAAATTGATTCAATTATTCACTACTTTTGCGGAATAATTTCCGAATACTATAGTTCTATGACAGATAATGAAGATATTCAAGGGCAGACCGGGGAAGAGATCCGGATGCCTGATATTACATATAAGCCCGGGTACAATAAACTTGATTCTTTCAACTGGTTGAGGGACCTGCCCGAAACTCCAGAGGTGAATGATATTGTTGAGATCAGGTTTAAAAATACAAGGAAAGGCTTTTTCAGGAATGTAAACGGCCTGAGGCTCGAGATTGGTGACATGGTTGCAGTGGAAGCTTCTCCGGGGCACGATATAGGAAGAGTTTCCATGGTCGGACACCTGGTGCTGGAACAGATTAAAAGACTCAAAGCACATCCATCGCCTGACGACCTGAAAAAGGTCTACAGGAAGGCAAAAGCTGTTGACATCCAGAAATGGGAAGAGTCAAAGAAGCTGGAAACTCCCACCATGTTGCGCTCAAGAAAAATTTCTGAAGAGCTGAAGCTTAATATGAAAATTGGAGACGTTGAATATCAAGGGGATAAGACAAAAGCCATTTTTTATTACATTGCCGATGAGAGAGTTGATTTCCGTCAGCTAATTAAAGTCCTTGCAGATGAATTCAGGGTTAGAATAGAGATGCGGCAGATAGGTGCACGCCAGGAAGCAGGAAGAATAGGAGGAATAGGCTCATGCGGAAGAGAACTGTGCTGTGCAACGCACATCACTAATTTTATTTCAGTAACAACTACTCATGCTAAATATCAGGAACTGTCTCTTAATCCACAGAAACTTGCCGGCCAATGCAGTAAACTTAAATGTTGCCTCAACTTTGAACTCGACTGTTATGTTGACGCACAGAGATCATTTCCTCCAAGAGATGTTCCCCTTGAGGCTCTCGACTGCACAGGCTATTTCCAGAAGTTAGAAGTTCATAAAGGTTTATACTGGTATTCGACAGATCCCCATTCAAATACTAACCTTATTGCTCTTCCGGTTCAGAGAGTACGTGAGATCCAGGCGATAAACAGAAAAGGCAAAAAAGTGGATAAACTTAAACTTGTCGATGAATCATGGGAGATAACACCTGTTTCCCAGGATTTGCTCAAGAATAACAGCCTTACAAGGTTCGATCCTCCTGAGAATAAAAATTCTCACAAAAGAAAAAACAAAAGATTCAATGATAAAAGGAATAAATAGATTTTCATTCGTTTTAATAATGACTTTTTTATTATTACTCCTATCGTGCAAAAGCAGGGTAATCTACACAAATTCTGTTGCAATGGCAGAAGAAACCTGGAAATTGATGGATATATCCGATTTTAAAGTTCCTATAACAGATACTGTTAACAGCAACAATGTTTTTTTTACTATCCGGAACGGATCATCTTATCCATTTCGCAATATTTATCTTTTTGTCACCACTACATCACCGGATGGGGAAAAAATTACGGATACCCTCCAATATAACCTCGCCGATGAAAAAGGGAAATGGTTTGGTAAGGGATTTGGTGATATACATGAGCTGAATCTCCCATACAAATCTAATATATTTTTCCCAAAAAAAGGCACTTACGAGTTTAAGATTCAGCATGGTATGCGCGTTGAAAATCTTAAAGGTGTTTATGATTTCGGTTTGAGAATAGAAAAAATCAGAAAATAAATCTTTACAGGTGGGAAAGAATAAACTGGCCAGGTGGACTGAGTTGGGATCGTATGATAATGTTTTTCAACCGGCAATCGGAGATGTATCGGGAAAAGATCACCCAATAAAAGGAAGGTGGAATAGAGAGCTTTTTAAAAATGAAAATCCAATTGTTCTTGAGCTGGGATGCGGTAAAGGGGAATATACTGTTGGTCTGGCAAAAAGTTTTCCTGAAAACAACTTCATAGGAATTGATATCAAAGGTGCCCGGATGTGGAGGGGAGCGAAAACAGCAAATGAACAAAACCTGCCGAATGTAGCCTTCCTGCGTACAAGAATTGAATTTATTAATTCCTTTTTTTCTGAGGATGAAGTTGATGAGATCTGGATTACATTTCCCGATCCCCATCCAGGCGGAAGAAACTCAAATAAGAGACTTACGTCACCTCAGTTCCTTAATGCTTACCGTCAGTTTCTGAAAGATAATGGATTGATTCATCTTAAAACCGATAACAAAGAACTTTACAATTTCACATTTGATGTTTTAAAAAAAAATGATCTGAAAATAATTTTCTCCACACGCGACGTACATTCTGAAAAAACAGACAATATTCTTTCGATCAGAACTCATTATGAGAAAATCTTCATGGATGCCGGTCAGAAAATAAACTACATTTCATTCAGGCTCAATAAAGACAGGAATATCGAAAATGGTCAGGCAAAAATTAAAAGAGAATAACGATTTTTTTTCTAGGGTATATGAGGTTACAAAATGCGTACCTTACGGAAGGATAACTACATATGGAGCCATTGCCAGATATCTTGGTTCAGGCAGATCGGCCCGTATGGTCGGTTGGGCGCTTAATGTAAGCCACACTAACAAGGATTTTATTCCTGCCCACAGAGTGGTAAACCGTAAAGGACTCCTCACGGGCAAACATCATTTCGGGAATTCAACCACCATGGAACAACTTCTCAAAAATGAGGGAATCCTCATCCAGTATGACCATATAATCAATTTTGAGGAAAAATTCTGGGATCCCGGAACAGAACTTAAATAAGTTTGGAGTGCCTAAACTTTTTATCCCTATATTTTGTATTTAGCCAAAAAACCGGTAAACTTGCACCTTGTTTATATTTAAATCAAATAAAAATAACAACAATTAACTAAATGTTTTCAAGAGATCATATATTAAAAGCCTTATCTAGGGTCATTCATCCTGAAACTAAGAAAGATATCGTTTCAATGGGCATGATCACCGAATTAGAATCAAATGAAAACGGAATATCTCTTACGCTTGTTCCTGAAAAGTCTAATGATCCCTTCATCAATTCTATCAGGAGCACAATAGTAAGGACATTAAAGGAGGATCTTGGTCCGGAAGCTGCAATTAATGAAATAAAAGTTCAGCCAAAAATCACTGCAGTAAAACACCAGGATAAACCGCAGGATATATTACCAGGTGTGTCAAATATTATTGCGATTGCATCTGGAAAAGGAGGTGTAGGAAAGACGACAATAGCAGTAAACCTGGCTATCTCCCTTGCGAGAATGGGATACAAGACCGGGCTGCTTGATGCAGACATATTCGGTCCTTCGGTTCCAAAAATGTTTAATGAAGAAAAATTCCGGCCTGTAGTAAAAAGAGACGAACATGGTGACCATATTATTCCATTAACCAAATACGGAGTTAAAGTGCTCTCACCGGGCTTTTTTGTAGATCCCGGCGATGCACTTGTGTGGCGCGGGCCCATGGCTTCCAACTTCCTGAAACAACTGATAATTCAGGGTGAATGGGGGCAGCTCGATTACCTTCTGGTTGATTTGCCTCCCGGAACCAGTGATATTCATCTGACTCTTGTTCAGGAGGTTCCGGTCACCGGAGCTGTTATTATCAGTACTCCTCAGGAAGTTGCTCTTGCAGATGCAATAAAGGGAATTGCCATGTTCAGAAGCAATAAGATTGAAGTTCCGGTGCTGGGATTGGTCGAGAACATGTCGTGGTTCACACCTGCTGAACTTCCTGAAAACAAGTACTACATTTTTGGGAAAGAGGGTTGCAGAAAATTATCTGAAAAAATGAATATCCCTCTTCTGGGGCAGATACCTCTCGTTCAAAGCATTTGCGAAAGCAGTGATAATGGGATGCCAGTCGCCCTTGAGGATTCAATAACCGGAAATGCTTTTATGGCGCTTGCAGAGGAACTAGTTAAAAAGGTAAGCCAAAGAAACAAGGAAAAGGGACCAACAGTTAAACTTGAGATTACAAAATAAATTTACGAAAGATATGACAAACACAACGAGTATCAAGGACCGCGTTCTGAAGGCGCTGGAAAGAGTAAGACCATATCTTCAATCTGACGGTGGAGATATAGAATTTGTAGATGTTACTGATGATATGACTGTCAAAGTTAAGCTTACGGGTGCATGTCACGGATGTCCATATAGTTTGCAGACATTAAAGGCCGGAGTTGAACAGGCCATAATGAAGGAAGTTCCGGAAATAAAGAAAGTTATTTCAGCCTGAAAAAGCAGTTCAGCCCAATTTTATTTAACTTTGAAATACTATACACAAAATTAGTTAGTTATAGTATTAAAAGTCCGTTATTGGCTTCAAAAAAAACATCATATAAATATCTGGTGCTATTAGGGTTATCCCTGGTGCTTGCATATTGTTCGGTTGAAAAAAACACGGGCTCAAGCAGGTTTTACCAAAGCATGACTTCCAGGTATAACATCTATTTTAATGGTAATGAGAGTTTTAAGGCAGGCCTTGTTAAAATATCCAAAGGGTACCAGGATGATTATGCAGAATTGCTTAGGGTGTTTGAATACAGCGATCCTTCAACAGCCCCACTCTGTTCTTCCGACATGGAAAGAGCGATACAGAAAGCTTCAAAACTTATTTCCCTTAAGTCAATCACTGCAAAACCTGATTTCAAAGATTCTCCTGAACTATCAGAAGAGGATAAAAAATTCATGGAAAGAAAAGAATACAATGAGTGGGTTGACGACAGCTATCTGCTTATCGGGAAAGCCAGGTTTTATAAGCATGAGTATAAAGAGGCCACTTCTGTATTCAACTACTGTATAACCGATGCCAATGATCCTTTAATTAAAACAGAAGCGGTCATCTGGCTGGCCAGAATATTTAATGAGACCGGTAATTATAGCGAGTCATACAGGTTAATCAATGGAATCGATAATGCCGGTGATTTTTCGAAATCATTTCAATCAATGTATTATACAACCCTTTCCGATCTTTTCATCAAACAAAAAAGATACCAGGAAGCAATTGATCCGATGAAGAAAGCAATTGATGTTGTTTCGGGTAAAAGAACCAGATACAGGCTTACATATCTTCTGGCTCAGCTATATGAGAAGACGGGAGATGGAACCAGGGCGACAGCTCTGTATCGCCAGGTTGTTAAAATGAATCCTCCTTATGAAGTTGAATTTAATGCAAGGATAAACATTGCTGGTGTTTTTGATGTTAATTCTGGTAATCCCCAGGAAATCAGAAAGGAACTTGAAAGAATGCTAAATGATTCGAAAAATAAGGAATATCAGGACCAGATTTACTTCGCTCTTGGCAATATCTCAATGAAAGAGGGGAAGGAGTCCGAAGCCCTCGGATACTTCAGAAAATCTGCAATTGCAAAATCGCAGAATCAGAATCAGAAGGGCAGATCGTATCTTGCGCTTGCCGGTTATTATTTTAAAAAACCTGATTACATGAAATCAGCTACCTACTATGACAGTGCTGTATATTTCCTGAATCAGAAGTACCCCGATTATCTGGCAATAAAAGCCAAATCACAAAATCTGAATTCTCTCGTCTCACAGTTGAAAATAATTCAGAGGGAGGACAGCCTTCAGAAAGTGGCAAGGATGACTGAACCTGAACGAAATGCTCTGATTGCATCAATAATTGCAAAAACAATTAAAGATCAAAGTGAAGGGAAAAATGCAGCTAACTCAGACAGGTACAATCTTGGGCAGTACTATGAGAATGAAAGACGTTTTCAGGGCAATATTGACCAGGAAGGCAAATGGTATTTCTATAATCAGACAGCCTTAACTTTTGGCCGGACCGAATTCCATAAACGATGGGGTGACAGAAAACTTGAAGACAACTGGAGAAGGTCGAACAAAACCAGAATGAATAATGTGCAGGCTTCAACTAATCCGAATGAGACAGCTCTGCATGGAACTGACACCCTGGCTGCCGAAACCGATTTTAAAAAGCCTCAGTTCTATTTAAAAAATCTTCCGTTAAAAGACTCCTTAATGGTTGTTTCCAACGATAAAGTAGCAGTTGCTATGCTAAATGCAGGAAAAGCGTATGCCGAAAACATTCCCGACATTGCCAGGGCAACCGAAACATATGAGCTGCTTATTAAACGTTTTCCCACAAGTGAGCTGGTTCCTGAAACATTATATAATCTGTACAATGTATATAAGGAGGGAAACAAAGCAAAATCCGAAACTTACAGAGAACATCTGCTGCAACAATATCCCGGTAATGAGTTCGCCAGAATATTATCAGATCCGGGTTATTATGAGAAAAAGATGGCTGAGCTGAAATTGGCTGAAAAAACCTATGAGGATGCTTACACAGCTTATACCAGTGAAAAGTTCAACGATGCAATATCCATAAGTGATGACGCATTGAAAAAATACCCCCAGGATCAGCTCGCTCCCAAGTTTTTGCTTATCAGGGCGTATTCGGTTGGCAAAATAACTGATGAAAGAAAGTTCAGGGAAGAATTAAATAATCTTATAAAACTCTGGCCACAAACCACCGAAAGCAAAAAAGCTACTGAGATAATTGCGTATCTCAACCAGAAGACACCTGAACTTAAAATAGAAGAAGATAAAAAAGTTGCCGCAGAAATTTACACCTCCGATACAACTGCAAATCATGTATTTGTATTGATTATCTCCGACCCGGTCTTTAATATGAACCAGGCATCTTTTGATGTTATCAGCTATAATATTGATAATTTTACAAATAAAAATTATAAGACATCCGGTTCACTTGTTGATAATAAATTTATTCAGATAATCGTATCCGGGTTTCATGATTTTACCCAGGCTTTCAATTATTATAATGCTTTCAAAACTGAAAAGCTTGTACGAAATACAACCGGTGCAAGGATGATGACATTTATTATAAGCGACAATAACCTCAAAGTCCTGAAAAACGATAAGGATCCGGGGCGCTATCAGCTGTTCTTCAAGGAGAAATATTTAAAATAATAGATAAATTCATCTCTCCCCAACCCCTCCCCCAAGAGGGAGGGGAAAAAAATGATTATCATTTAGTTACCCCCTTCTCTCCTGGGAGAAGGGGGCAGGGGTAAGAGGTAAAAAGAGAAGAAATTTAAAATGAGAAAAATAAGAATACTATGGACTGACGATGAGGTTGAGGCGCTTAAACCTCATATTTTTTTCCTTGAGGAGAAAGGCTATGAAATTGATACCTGCTCAAACGGGAATGATACCATCGACCTCGTCAGACAGAACCGTTATGATCTGATTTTCCTTGATGAAAATATGCCCGGATTAAGTGGTATTGAAACATTGAAACTCATAAAAGAGGTTCGTACCGATATTCCTGTTGTAATGATCACTAAAAGTGATGAAGAAGATATAATGGAAGCTGCAATAGGATCAGAAATTGCTGATTATCTGATTAAACCGGTCAAACCAAAACAGGTCCTTCTTGCAATAAAAAAGATTCTCGATCAGCGACGTCTGATAACTGAAAAAACGACCACTGATTACAGGCAGGAATTCAACCGGATAAGCAGTATGATATCTTCTGCAACAACTTTTGCCGACTGGACTGAGTTATACAGGAAAATAGTCTTCTGGGAATATGAACTTGAAAAATCAACTGATCCCGGAATGACTGAAATACTTAAGCTTCAGCAGAATGAGGCAAACAACTCGTTTTCGAAGTTTATCACTTGCAATTATCTCAGCTGGTTAAAACCCGATTGTACTGATAAACCATTGCTCTCCCCGGATCTTTTCTCACGACAAATTTTTCCAAGGTTGGATCATAACAGACCACTTTTCTTTATACTCATAGATAATATGAGGTATGACCAGTGGAAAACGATCTCTGCAGAGTTATCAGGTTTGTACAGGGTCAGTGAAGAGGAACTTTATTACAGCATCCTGCCAACTTCGACACAATTCAGCAGAAATTCAATTTTTTCAGGTCTGATGCCCTCTGCAATAGCAGAGCTTTTGCCCGATCTCTGGATAAATGATGATGAAGAAACAGGCAAAAATAATTCTGAAGAAGAGTTATTCAAAGACCAATTGAGACGTAAAGGACTTAAATACAAATGGTCCTATACCAAAATAAGCAGCAGCCTCGATGGTAAAAAGGCAAATGAAAAAGTCAGGTCGATGCTGCAGAATGACATCAATATACTGGTTTTCAATTTTGTTGACATGTTATCACATGCCAGAACTGAGATAAGCATGATCCGCGACCTGGCTAACGATGAACCCGCATACAGGAGCCTTACCCGCTCTTGGTTCATGCATTCCTCCCTGTTGGAATTGCTGAAGACACTTGCCTCACATCCTGTAAAAATAATCTTCAGCACTGACCACGGCACCATCAGGGTGCAGAATCCTATAAAAATAATCGGGGACAGGAATACATCACCGAATCTGAGATATAAAATGGGCAGAAACCTCGATTATGATCCGAAAAAAGTCTTTGAGTTGGTCAATCCCGAAAAAGCAATGCTGCCAAAGACCAATTTAAGCTCGCGTTATATTTTTGCAATGAACCAGGATTATCTTGTTTATCAGAACAATTATAACCATTATGCTGCTTATTACAAGGATACATTTCAGCATGGCGGAATTTCAATGCAGGAGATTATGATCCCTGTTGCATGTCTTGAACCAGTATAACCTGATATGGACCTAATAATAAAAGATAAAAGGCATTTACCTGCTGCCGCAAAACAACTTCTGAAATATTCAGAAAATAAGAAAATATTTGCGTTTTACGGTTCCATGGGTGCAGGTAAAACAACAATTATTAAAGCTGTCTGTGAATACCTTGGGGCCATCGATACAGTTACCAGTCCTACTTTTACCCTTGTAAATGAATATAAAACAGCTTCCGGAGAATCATTATTTCACATAGATTTTTACAGGATAAAAAAACAGGAGGAGGTATACGACTTTGGTATTGAAGAGTACCTTTCCGGCAATTCATATTGTTTTTTGGAATGGCCCGAACTCATAGAAGAATTACTCCCACCCGAAACAATAGCTGTGAGAATTTCAGTTGATAACCTGGAACAAAGGATTCTTTCAATATCTTAAAATCTGTCTGATTTTGCTCTCTCTTCCAAATTATTTACCTTTGGGAAAATATCTCCCTCATAATGATGAATGGCAAAGCAAAAAGCGGAAAAGTCAGTTTTGAGAATACTGTTTTCATGCCAAAAGAGGAGCATCTCGAGACTGCTGTTAAAAACCGCAGAATAACAATCGGTATTCCCTGCGATAAAAAGGATGACGAAAAACGAGTCGCTCTGACACCTGAAGCAGTATGCCTGCTCGTTGAAAGTGATAATGAGGTGATCGTTCAAAAAGGTGCTGGACTCGGAGCTAATTATTCCGATAAAGATTACAGCGAGAACGGAGCTATAATAAGCGATTCGCCTGCAAGGGTTTTCAGTGCCGATGCGGTGATTAAAGTTGCTCCCTTTACTGAGAAAGAGACTGAGTTCCTTAAAGGTAATCAGGTTATTTTATCATATCTCAATGTTTTGAAGCTTAGTGAAGAGACTCTTGGAAAGCTCATACGAAAAAAAGTGACTGCAATAGCTTTTGAAAAAATACAAGATGCAAACGGGGAATTTCCTGTTGTGGAATCGATGAGCGAAATAGCTGGAATAACATCTCTTCTCATCGCTTCGGAATATCTCAGCAATATGCATGGAGGCAAGGGAGTTATGCTTGGCGGAATTACTGGGGTCACCCCGACGGAAGTTGTAATTTTGGGCGCAAATACTGCAGGAGAATTTGCTGCCAGGGCAGCCATCGGACTTGGATCAACTGTAAAAATTTTCGATAACTCCGTTCCCCGCCTCAGACGATTTCAGAATCTTCTTGGGCAACGTCTTCAGACTTCAGTATTTCATCCTCAGGTTTTGAAGAAAGCTCTTAAATCAGCCGATGTGCTTATCGGAGCTATAGAGCTTGAGGATCTCAGGCCATGGTATTACATAACCGAGGATATGGTGCGGAACATGAAAAAGGGAGCTGTAATTATCGACCTTAGCATCGACCGTGGCGGTTGTATCGAAACGACAGAATGCCGGGCCTTAAAGGATCCTGTTTATGAGAAGCACGGAGTCATTCATTTTTCTGCCTGGAATCTCCCATCGCGTGTTGCCCGAACTGCTTCCATAGCGCTCAGTAATATTTTTACACCACTGCTTCAGAGTATGGCTGACGCCGGTGGCATTACCCAACTGCTAAAAAACGATCATGGCGTCAGGAACAGCGCCTATTTATATAACGGGATGCTTACTAATGAAACATTGGGCCAGAAGTTCGGAATTATATCCAAAGACCTTGATCTTTTGATATCAGCATTCTGATTATCAGACAAAAAGCATAGTAGCTTTATCCCTCCTGACTTCAATCTTTATCTGCCTTCCAATATACAAAGCCCTGTTATCAGCAATATGACCGGCAGGGAAATTAAAAAGTACCGGGTAATCATAGTCATCGACAACCGCAAGTATCGTTTCTTCAATATTTTTCCCCCATGGCAATTTCGCCTCTTCAATTTTATCCATTCCTCCCACCACAAGTGCAGACAGACCTTCAAGCTTGCCTGAAAGTTTGAGTGATGTAAGCATCCTGTCAATGTGGTAAAAATACTCTCCTACCTCCTCAATATACAAAATCTTACCTGAAGTCATCAGCTCAGCTCTGGTTCCCATAAGACTATAGAGAAGCGACAGATTCCCACCGGTCAGTTCACCGTTCACATCTGCCGGTTTGTAAAAGTTCCCGTTCCATTCATGCTCTTTGAGATTGCCGAATAAGGCATTTTTCAATGAACTAAAAGTGCTTCTGGTCTTTTCGGTATTATTATAATTCAAAGGCATCTCTCCGTGAATCGACATTACTCCGCAAACCTCGTTTAACCAGATATGCAGTACTGTTATATCGCTGAACCCGGTATACCATTTAGGATTCCTTCTCAATGCTGAAAAATCTACTTTGTCAATAATTTTAGAAAGCCCATAACCGCCTCTTGAACAAATAACAGCTTTAACTGTCTGATCATCTGTCATTTCCTGAAGATCGTGAAGACGTTCTTCATCACTTCCTGCAAAAGGGCCTTTCTTATTTCCGGCATTCCTGCCGATACGGACTTTCAAACCCCACTTTTCCAGAAAGGTGACAGCTTCGGTTAAAATGTTCTCCTCAGTGCAAAATGAAGGAGAAACTATTGCTACGTCATCTCCGGGCTTCAGAAAGGGAGGTTGTATCTTATTTGCAGTCATGTAAAAATCATTATATGCAAAAGTAATTTTTATTGCTTCCTTTTACAACTGCAAAAAGTATGCTTGCTCAATGAAATAAACTAACAGGGTAACTCGGTTAAAAACAGGTAAATTTATTATCTTTGTTCGATTTTTAAATAAAGCTAACTCCTCATTATCAATATCATGAAGAATTTCAAAAGATATCTTGTCACCTCAGCACTGCCCTATGCAAACGGACCTATACATATCGGCCATCTTGCCGGTGTCTATATTCCATCGGATATCTATACCAGATACCTGAGAATGAGGGGTATGGACGTGATATCTATTTGCGGATCAGATGAACATGGGGTACCAATTACTCTCAAAGCACGCAAGGAAGGGGTATCACCCCAGGAGATCGTTGACAGATATCATTTGATGAATAAAAAAGCGTTCGAAGATTTTGGAATAGCATTCGATATCTATTCCCGCACTTCCAATAAAATTCATTATGAAACTGCTTCAGGGTTCTTCAAAACATTATACGATAAAGGCGAGTTTACTGAAAAAACATCTGAACAGTATTACGATGAGGAGGCAGGTTGTTTCCTGGCCGACAGGTATATAATGGGTACCTGTCCACATTGCGGCAATGAAAATGCTTATGGTGACCAGTGCGAAAAGTGCGGAACATCACTCAGTCCTAATGAACTTATAAATCCTCATTCCACAGTAAGCGGCAGTAAACCTGTGCTTCGTGAGACTCTCAACTGGTATCTTCCTCTCGACAAATATGAACCATGGCTGAAAAAATGGATCCTTGAAGATCATAAAGAGTGGAAAGTTAATGTTTACGGACAGTGCAAATCGTGGCTCGATCAGGGTTTGCAGCCAAGAGCTGTCAGCCGCGATCTCGACTGGGGCGTTCCTGTACCTGTTGAAGGTGCAAATGGTAAAGTACTGTATGTCTGGTTTGATGCCCCTATTGGTTATATATCTGCTACAAAGGAACTTACACCCGATTGGGAAAAATACTGGAAGGATAAGGATACAAAAATGGTTCATTTCATAGGAAAGGATAATATTGTTTTCCATTGCATTATCTTCCCTGCTATGTTAAGAGCTGAGGGCAGTTACATTCTCCCTGAAAATGTGCCTGCAAATGAGTTTCTGAACCTTGAAAATGATAAAATTTCAACCTCGAGAAACTGGGCAGTCTGGCTTCATGAGTACCTTGAGGATTTTCCCCGGAAACAGGATGTACTGAGATATGCTCTATGTGCAAATGCTCCTGAGACAAAGGATAATGATTTCACCTGGAAAGATTTTCAGGCACGGAATAACAACGAACTGGTTGCAATTCTTGGGAACTTCGTCAACCGTACCCTGGTTCTTACCAATAACTATTATGGAGGCAAAGTTCCTGAAATAGGCATAACTGATTCAAATGATAATTATGTATTAACTGAAATAACACGGTTAAAGGAAAATGTTGAAACATGTCTCGAAACTTTCAGGTTCCGTGAGGGGCTAAGGGAAGCAATGAATCTGGCAAGACTGGGCAATAAGTATCTGGCTGACGCTGAACCCTGGAAGGTAATTAAAACGGATCCCGAACGTGTCAAAACAATAATGAACATCGCCCTTCAGATAACTGCAAATCTGACTATTATCTGCGAGCCTTTTCTGCCTTTCTCAATGGAAAAACTTCGAATTCTGATTAACCTTAATGAGTTGAAATGGGAAAATGCCGGCAAACAAAACCTTCTTCCATCCGGACACATGATTAACAAACCTGAGCTGCTCTTTGATAAAATTGAAGACGAAGAGATCACCCGACAGATAGATAAGCTTCTTGCTACAAAAAAAACCAATGAAGAAAACAGTTTAAAAACCATACCGGGAAAAGAACCTGTGACATTTGATGATTTTACCAAAATAGATATCAGGACTGCAACCATTCTGGAGGCTGAGAAGGTTCCCAAAACAACTAAATTGCTTAAGCTCAGGATTGATACCGGAATAGATATCCGTATCATTGTATCAGGTATTGCAGAGTATTATGATCCTGAATCGATTGTAGGCAGACAGATATCCATAGTTGCAAATCTTGAACCGAGGAAAATTAAAGGTATTGAATCAAAAGGTATGATCCTTATGGCTGAAGATAAAAGCGGGAAACTAGTTATGGTTGCTCCTTCTGATAAAGTCAGTAACGGGAGTATGATAAAATGACTATTACTTTTTTGAAACCCAGCTACCTGGAAATTTTTTTGCAATGCTGTCTTTTTTGATATCAGCGGTTTTCAGATCATTGCAGGCAACAGCACATACCCTGTAAAAGCCATTGTCAGCGGTAACTATCTCAGGAGCAAATCCTTCATTTTTCAGCATATTAACCTGAGTAACAGCATTTTCTTTTGATTTGAAGCTGCCTGTTATCACAAAATATCCGCCATTCTCTGTTACAACAGGTGCTATAACCTCCTTTACACTGTTTTTATCGGAGATTGCAATGGATGTATCTTCTTTTTTTGGAGCTTCAGTATAATTGGCCTGATCCACTGCCTTCTTATTATTCTCAAATTCAGCTGTTACCAATGGATTCATAGATGTTGATTCAACCTTTGCCTTGAACAAGTCCGTTTTAAACGGAATAACAAAAAGAAGTGAGAGGAGAGGAATGATTACAGCAGCCCGCCAGAGAACCTTTCTTATTGATGCCTGCTTTACAGGATCCTTTTCAAGGTGCCTGATTACTCTCTTCCTTACATCATATCCCTCGAGAGGCAAATACTGGAAAGGTTCAAGCCCGTAAGAATCAAGATGATAATTTACATTCCCATCTGGCTCAAACTGAACATTACCCTCCTGGTTATTAACAAAACTTCCTATATTATCAAAAACAACTTTCTCTCCTTTTTCAAGTTTCTTTCGGATATCAATGACGAATTCATCGACTAAATTTCTGGCATCTATATAATTGATTTTTAAAGCCACTGATATCTTTCCCACCAGAAGGCCATCATTATGATTAAGGTTCCTGTTGAAAGATATTTGCTTTACAGGCGGATAAAAAGTACCATTGACTTTGTCTATTTTTGCAGGAGTGTAATTACCTATAAAACCTCCAAAACCAGGGATAATAACACAATCATGCCCGAATAACAATTCCCTTATAACAGCTGTAACATTCACCTGTGAATCTTCTTTTAATCAATACAAATTTAAGAAAAAAAAGTAAGTCACAAAAAGTATTCTGCCCATTACAAATTTTTTTACCTTTCAAAAAGGCTTGTCCCCTCAACTTTTCAACCCCCTAACCCCACAAGTGGGAGGCTAAGTACAATATTATATCACCAGGCCCACCAAATGCGAGGTCAAAAACAGTGTTTTATCTCAAAGTCCCCCAAATGCGGGGATTAGAGGGTAGTTCTATAAAAAAATATTATCTTCGTATTTCTAATTTTTTGAGCTAAATGAGAGAGATCCAGATGGTAGACCTGAGAGCTCAGTATGAGAAGATGGGGTCGGAAATAGATAAGGCAATAAAATCGGTTCTTCTGTCAACAGCATTTATTAAAGGTCCTGATGTTAAGCTATTTGAAGAAGAACTTAAGGAATATATGCACGTAAAAAATGTGGTTTCGTGTGCAAACGGAACTGATGCATTACAACTTGCCATAACAGTACTAGATCTGAAACCTGGCGACGAGGTAATTACAACAAATTTCACTTTTATTGCCACCATCGAGGTCGTTGCCCTACTTGGTCTGAAACCGGTTATTGTAGATCCCGAACCCGGAACTTTCAACATTTCGGTTGAAGCTGTCAGAAAAGCTATCACCCCAAAAACAAAAGCAATCGTACCTGTTCATCTATTTGGTCAATGCGCTGACATGGAAAGCATTATGGAGCTTGCTGAAAAACATGGTCTTTTTGTTATCGAAGATGCTGCGCAGGCAACAGGAGCTGATTATATTTTTAAGAACGGAACCACCAAAAAAGCAGGAACCATTGGACTTATAGGAACAACATCATTCTTCCCGTCAAAAAACCTGGGTTGCTATGGCGACGGAGGCGCCCTTTATACTGATAATGAGGCTTTTGCAGGGAAACTAAGGAGCATTGCCAATCATGGAATGAAATTAAGGTATCACTACGATGATATTGGAGTAAACTCAAGATTGGATACAATTCAGGCTGCAATACTCAGGGTAAAACTTAAATATCTTTCAGAATTCAACAGGGCAAGAAAAGAAGCAGCTGATTCCTACGACAAAGCATTTGCCAGGTGTGGTTCAATATCTATTCCGGAAAGAGCAAGTTATTCTTCCCATATTTTTCATCAATATACAATAAAGGTAAAAGACGGGAGAAGGGATGAACTCAAAAAATTCCTTGAATCAAAAAAGATCCCCTCAATGGTATATTATCCCGGGCCTCTTCATATGCAGAATGCTTATAGCTATCTTGGTTATAAGAAAAGCGATTTCCCCGTTACAACCTCGTTGTGCAGAGAGGTTCTATCGTTACCGATGCATCCCGATATGGAGAAGGAACAAATTGATTATATTGCACTTAATGTGTTAGAATTCTTCAATAAATAATAATAATGGAGAAGGAATATTTTGCACACGAAACAGCCATAATAGATGATGGCTGCAAAATTGGAAAAGGAACAAAGATCTGGCACTTCAGCCATGTTATGACAGGTTCGGAGATAGGTGAAAACTGCAATATCGGCCAGAATGTTGTAATATCTCCGGGGGTAAAATTAGGAAAGAATGTAAAAGTCCAGAATAATGTCTCGCTGTATACAGGGGTCATTTGCGAAGATGATGTATTCCTGGGCCCGTCAATGGTATTTACAAATGTAATAAATCCCAGAAGTGCAATAATCAGGAAAGACAGCTACGCAACCACTGTCGTCGAAAAAGGCGCTTCAATAGGAGCCAATTCAACTATTGTTTGCGGTAATAAAATCGGGACCTATTCATTTATCGGAGCAGGAGCTGTGGTCACAAAAGATGTAAAGCCCTATGCTCTTGTTATTGGCAATCCTGCCAGGCAGACAGGCTGGATGAGCGAGTACGGGCATAAGCTTAAATTTGACTCTGATGGATTTGCCTCGTGCCCTGAAAGCAGAGAGAGATACAGGATTTCTGATGGGGAAGTTTCTAAAATAATTTAGTACTTTTATGTGCCTTTTAAGCAAGTGAGCATGACAGACTCTCCAAAAAATTTCGGTATAATAGGTGTAGCAGGTTATATAGCTGTCAGACATCTTCATGCAATAAAGGAAACAGGCAACAACCTTCTTGCAAGTCTCGACAAATTTGACAGTGTTGGCCGGATTGACAGCTATTTCCCGGAAAGTGATTTTTTTGTGGAGTTTGAAAGATTTGACAGGCATTTTGATAAACTCAAGCGAACAGGAACTAAAATTGATTATGTAAGTATCTGTTCACCGAATTATCTTCATGATTCCCATATAAGGTTTGCACTCCGCCATCAGGCTGAAGCAATATGCGAAAAGCCGATTGTACTGAACCCCTGGAACATCGACGCGCTGCAGGAGATTGAAAATGAAACTGGGCGTAAAATATATACCGTTCTTCAACTTCGTCTTCACCCTAAAATACTGGAACTCAGGGAGAAGATCAGGAACGGACCTAAAGATAAGGTTTACGATGTTGACATGACCTATGTTACAAGCCGGGGAAACTGGTATTCAATATCCTGGAAAGGAGATATTCAGAAATCAGGAGGTGTGGCAACAAATATCGGTATCCATTTTTTCGATATGCTCAGCTGGATCTTCGGCGATACCCGAAAGAACATTGTCCATATCTCAGAACCTCATAAAGCTGCCGGCTATCTCGAACTTGAAAATGCCAGAGTCAGATGGTTCCTGAGTCTCGATTATAATGATATTCCGGTAACACAGAGGGAATCGGGAAAACGGACTTTCAGGTCCATCACTGTTAATGGGGAGGAAATTGAATTCAGTGAAGGATTTGCTGACCTTCATACAATGACTTACAGAGAGATACTTGCAGGTAGAGGTTTCGGACTTAAAGAAGCTCGTCAGTCGGTCGAGACAGCATATACAATCAGGAATTCCATACCTGTCGGACTTCAGGGAGATTATCATCCATTTTTAAAAACAATATAATCTATGTACAATAAATTAATTAAAAAGGAGACTAAACTATCAGTCATCGGCCTTGGTTATGTTGGCCTGCCAATCGCTCTTGAATTTGCAAAACAGATAAGTGTTGTCGGTTTTGATATTAAACCTGAAAGGGTTGCCCTCATGAAAAAGGGTATAGATCCCAGTAATGAGCTTACTTCTGATGCATTTAAAAATTCAGATATTGTTCTTACCAGCGATCCATCAGATTTAAAAGCTGCTTCTTTTCACATCATTGCTGTTCCTACCCCAACCACAAAGATGAACCTGCCCGACCTGACACCTGTTCTTAAGGCGTCTGAAACAGTCGGAAGAATCCTGAAGAAAGGAGATTATGTGGTCTATGAATCAACAGTCTATCCGGGTTGCACGGAAGATGATTGCATACCTGTGCTGGAAAGATACTCTGAGCTGAAATGCGGTACCGACTTTAAAGTTGGCTTTTCTCCTGAAAGAATTAACCCGGGAGATAGTAATCATACTCTGACCAAAATTGTTAAAGTGACAAGCGGATGCGATGCCGAATCCGCTGAAAATATTGCAAAAGTATACGAGCTTATCATCAAAGCAGGTGTTCATCGGGCAAGCTCAATTAAGGTTGCAGAATCGGCCAAGATAATTGAAAACACACAGCGCGATATTAATATTGCGTTTATGAATGAGCTTTCAATTATATTTAACAGACTGGGAGTAAACACTTTCGAGGTGCTTGAAGCTGCAGGGACAAAATGGAACTTCCTCAAGTTTTATCCGGGTCTGGTTGGCGGACATTGCATCGGAGTCGATCCGTATTATCTCTCTTTTAAGGCAAAAGCTCTCGGATACCATCCCCAGATGATAGATTCGGGCAGATTCGTAAATGACAGCATGGGAAGATATATAGGTAAACAGACTGTCAAAAAAATCATAGCCGCCGGTAAAAACCTTAAAGGGTCAAGAGTTTTGATAATGGGTATCACTTTTAAAGAAGA
>OCZT010001260.1_pt1 | contig 26250 bp, 27 predicted proteins | sample 1539031 | NCBI WGS metagenome assembly OCZT01 (sample SAMEA3539308, study PRJEB22396) | soil metagenome | biome: tundra; feature: field; material: soil | place: USA | collected 2010-05 | depth 0.15 m | reverse complement strand
GACGCCGCGGAAGCCGAATCGCTTGTCGTGGTCGAAGCCGACGGCGAACACCGGCCGATCGGGATTCTCACCGAAGCCCACGCGATGCGTCGCTATGCGGAGGAATCAGAACAACGGCGGCGCGAAGCCGTCGGCGATATCTAGAGGAGAGCAAAATACTGTAAACATGCGTTGCACACGCCCATTTCGGAGGAACTTTATGCGTAGATTGCTGACAGTTATGGTCGCAACCCTTCTTGCTCTGGCCTCGACCGGCATTGCCGCCGCGCAGGACTATCCGACGCGTCCAATAACCATGATCGTGCCGTTCCCCGCCGGGGGTGCAACCGACACCCTGGCTCGCTTCCTGGCCGAGCGGATGCGGGGAATTTTCGGTCAACCTGTCGTCATCGAGAATATTGCGGGAGCAGCCGGCAGCCTCGGCGTCGGCCGCGCCGTTCGATCGGCACCCGATGGCTACACGCTGAGCATTGGCACCTCGACCACCCACATGCTTACCGGCGGCCTCTACGCCCTTCAGTTCGATCTGTTGAAGGATCTGGAGCCGATCATTCAGATCGGCAGCGAACCGCTTTTGATTGTCGGCAAGAGGGGCCTGCCGGCGGACGATTTGAAGGGACTGATTGCGTATCTCAAGGCCAATCCCGACAAGGCGTCGGTAGGCATTGCCGGCGTCGGCGCGACAGGCCATCTCACCGGAATTTCGTTTCAGAAGGAGACCGGAACGAAATTTCAATTCGTGCCGTATCGCGGCAATGCGCCGGCCATGCAGGATCTGTTGGCGGGACAGATCGATTTCATGATCGAACCGTCGTCGAATTTCAAGTCGCTGGTCGCCGCCGGCAGCATCAAGCCTTTTGCCATCACCGGCAGGACGCGGCTGCCTTCGTCCCCGAATATTCCGACCGCGGACGAGGCGGGGCTGCGCGGCTTCTTTGCGTCGCTCTGGTACGGACTTTGGGTGCCCAGGGATACGCCGAAGGATATCATCGCCAGGTTGAATGCCGCCATGGTGCAGATCCTCGCCGACCCGGAGGTGCAAAAGCGCTTCGACGAGCTCGGCATCCAGATCACGCCGCTCGCGCAGCAATCGCCCGAAGCCTTGCGCGCTTTCCAGAAGGCGGAGACGGAACGCTGGTGGCCGATCATCAAGGCGTCCAACCTCAAGGCGGAATGAGGGGTTAGACCCTCTCCAGCTTCTGCAGGCAGCGAACGACTGCCGGCATCGGCGTATCCGGAAAGCTGGTCTTCCAGTCGGTGACGCCGACTTCGCCGACATAGATGTCGCCTCTTGAATCCAGCGCGATGCCGTGTGGCGCGAGGAATTTGCCGGTCTCGAGGCCGGGACCGTTTTCGCCGCCGAGCCGTGCGATGCGCTTTCCCTTGGAGTCCACGATGGTCAGGCGCGGACCCAAATTCGGCACCTTGCGGTTGACAGGCATGCCGGGGCCGAGCTCGCCGATGATGAAGGTGGGCACCTTGCCGCCGCAGCAATGCAGCGCGCAGGGCCGGTGCAGATTGTTCCACTGCGCCTCGTATTTGCCGTTGCCGTCGAACACCTGCACGCGGTGGTTCTCGCGGTCGGCCACATAGACGTAGCCGTCCGCGTCGGTGGCGATGTTGTGGACGATGTTGAACTGGCCGGGATCGGTGCCCGGCTCGCCCCAGGTCTTTATCAGCCTGCCGTCGGGGGTGAATTTGTGGACGCAGGCATTGCCGTAGCCGTCGGAGACGTAGATCTCGCCCTTCGGCGACAGCGCGGTATGGGTGCAGCGGTGGAACGGCTCACCGCTCATGAACGGCGCCGGCTTGTGGGGAATGCCGATGGTCAAGAGCACCTTGCCGTCGATGGAGCACTTGCGCACGGTATGGTCGCCGTCGTCGGTGCAATAGAGATTGTCCTCAGCGTCGATGTGCAGCCCATGCGCGCGGCTGAACAGGCCTTCGCCCCAGCTCTTGATGAAATTGCCCGAACAGTCGAGCACGACCATCGGGTGGGCGCCGCGATTGAAGACGTAGATCCGGTCCCTGCTGTCGACCGCGACGGAGGCGACGTCGGTGAGATTCCACCCCTCCGGCAGCTTCGCCCAGTTCTCCACCACGCGGTAGCGATGCTCGCCCGAGCCGAGAATGGTCGGCATGCGTTTCTCCCAGATGCGATTCTTACGCGATAGCTTGGATCGAAAGTCGGCCGCTGTCATGCCCGGATGTCCAATCGCATATCTGCGTCACCCGGCTTGATTCGAGTTCGTGGCGAACGACGTTCGCCCGGCTAGCTCTCCATATCCTCCGCTGCGATGATCCGCTGGCGAAGCGCAAGGCGCACAAGTTCGATGTCGGACGCGACGCCGAGTTTGGCGCGGATGAGATAACGCGTGTTGGCCGCGGTTTTGACACTGATATGCAGCGTCGCAGCGATGTCATCCACGGATTTCTCGGCCAGCAACATACGCAGGATTTCGAATTCCCGCGGGCTCAGCGCGTCGACGGCCGAAGGTTCGTCGGCGAGCCGGTTGATAGCGAGTTCGTGGTCGATGTCGGGGCTGAGCGCGATGCGCCCAGCCATGACCTCGGCGATCGCGCGCAGCAGCGCGTCTGGCGGGTTGCTTTTCGTGACAAAGCCGCGTGCGCCCGCCTTGATCGCCTGGACCGCATAGGCGGCGCTCTGGTGCATGGTGAATACGAGGATACGCGCGGAGTTGTCCCATTGCCGGATGCGCCGGATCGCCTCGACCCCGCCAATTCCCGGCATCGATACGTCCATGATGACGAGGTCGGGCTTGACCTCTTTGTAGACACGATAGGCATCGGCCCCGTTGCCAGCCTCGGCGACGACTTGAAGGCGATCCTGCTTCTGCAACAGCGAGCGATAGCCCTCGCGCACGATAGCATGGTCGTCCGCCAGCATCACACGCGTGAAGCTTCTGGCATCGGGCACGCTCAAGGTTCCGACCCCATATTGGGAATGGTCGCGACAAGCCAGGCGCCGCCCGCCGCCCGCCGCTCGAAACGCAGCGTTCCGCCGAGCGAAACCACCCGCTCTTGCATGCCGAGAAGTCCCATGCCGGCTTTTGGCGCGAGACTGCCGCCCGTCGCCTCGCCGTCGTCTTCGACGCTCAAGACGATGTCGGCGTGTCCTGCCTCGAGATGCAGTTGCACGCGCCGGGCACGAGCATGCTTCGCCGCATTGGTGATCGCCTCCTGCGCGATACGATAAAGACTCGCGCAGACGCTTGGCGGCAAATCGTCGACCTTGCCAATGATGGCAATGTCGAATCGGGTGCGGCCCTTCTCGAAGCCATTCCAGTTCGCAACGAGGCTCTCGAGGCTGAGGCTGAGTCCGAGTTCCTCGATGTCGGGCGGGCGCAGGCGCACGAGCGCTCCGCGCAGCGTTTCCATCATGCCCGTCGTCGTGCGCAAGATGCCCCGGCATTCTTCGAACAGCGGCGGACATTCGCGCTCCGCCGTATGGGCGGCGGCGGCGGCCTGCGCCGCGATCGCGGTCAGCGATTGGCCGAATTCGTCGTGCAGCTCGCGAGCAAGATGGCGCCGCTCCTCGTCCTGCACGGCTATGAGCTTGCGCGTCAACGCGTTGCGTTCGGCGAGCGTGGCCTCCAGCTTTTGCGCAAGCGCGTTGAAGACGTCGGAAATCGCTGAGAGTTCCGCGAGATCGAAACTGGGCAGGCGCGCGGAAAGATCGTTCGCCGCAAGCTGCTTTAGCCCGGCGCGAATGACGTGGGTCGGCCGCAGGGCGCGCGCGAGCGCGGCATAGACCGCGAGGCAAAGCCCCACCAAGGCGAAAGCCATGACGGAGAGAAGGCGGCTCGCCTCGCGCCAGCTCTGGCCGATCTGCGTGGCGGCGTCGATGGTCGCGACCGCCACGCCCCGGGCCTCGCCCTCAATGAGGAGCGGCATCGAGATCGGTTCGCCGGGATGAAAGATGGCGCGATAGAGTGCAGCGAAACTCTTGGGCGCGGCAATTTCGTCGGCGAGTGCGCCGCTGCAAATACCCTGGCGAAAGGCTCCGGCTTTGTCCCGATAGGCGATGCAGAGGCCTGGCTCCATCAAAGGCGCCGCGACCCGTTGCAAATCCGGAGTCAAGTTGGGGGACAAGGATAACCACTGCGCCTGTGCCTGCTGCAACAAGATATCCTTGGCGACGATTTCGGCGATCCGGCTCGCCTTGGCTCTGGCGCCGCGGTCGCTGTCAAACAAGCTGTAGGCCGCGACAGCGAGGAAGCAAACCGCCGCGAGCGCCGCGACGCGTAACGCCAACCGCAGCTTCAGATCTGTGGCGCGCGCGCGGCCTGCCAGAGAATTAGGGGCCTGTTGCAAGCTCTCTCCCATTCCGCTCGCATTTAGAAGCAAATTTCGTCGGGAAGAAAGTGCGGCGAGGCAAGATCGGGCATTTCACCCGGTCAATCCAGGGAAAGTCTCCATTTCGCCAAAGGAGCGGATCGGGCGATATGGTGACGATTCGGCAACTCCAGGGTTCATCCATGCGCGGCATTGTTTTTTTCCTGGCTCCGGTAATGGTTTTTGCAGGGTTCGCAGTCGCCAAGGCAGCCGAACCTGCAGCGGCGCCCCCGATCAAACTTGCGGTCTTTCCGTTTGAATTGGAGGATTTCAGCGCCGCTGCGGCGTACATTCAGCCCGACGACGTCGACCGCGAGCAATTGCGGCTTTCGACGGAAGAGGCGCGTCGGCTGATTGCGGAATCGGGACGCTACCAATTGGTCGACGTCGGCGCGGCGAACGACGAAGCGGCCAAAGCAGGCAAATTGCACGATTGCGGGGGTTGCGAAGCCAAAATCGCTGCCGGCCTTAACGCCGACCGGTCCATGATCGGGATCGTCACGCGCATCAGCCGAACGGATTACGCGGTGACTTACAAAATCCGCGACGTCCAATCCGGAACGCTCGTCGACGTCGAGCAGACCGACCTGCGCGCGGGCGACAACTTGGCCTGGAGCCGTGGGGCGCGCTGGCTGATCCAGCGCCGCATGCTGGAAAAGGCGAACTAGCGCCAAACGCAAAGGCCACCCGCGGTTGCCGGTCGGATTTGGAAACAGGCAGGAGGCCTTATTGTGTCGTCAAAATCTAACTTAGTTTCATGGCGGTTCGTCGTTATGCCGTTTCGCAACGCCGCCAGATGGCAAGAAATGCCATTTAAGCTACTCGTCCAGGCCACAAGATTGCAGCGGGATGCCAACGCGCATCACCAATAGGGAGTCCGTCCCCCGTGGAAAAGCCGATGAAACTACGGTCAGCGGGCTTCGCCCTGGTTGCCGCCGCCGTTTTCTACGCCAGTCCTGTTCGGCAAAGTCAGGCGCAAGGCGAGGCGCCCGTCCTCGCGGTCGCCGAAATCCAATATATCGACACGTCGGGCGAGGTAATCGATCAGAGCGCCGATCATTTGCGACGCTTGCGCGAATTCGAAGCTTCGTTGCGCACCGATTTGGCGGCGAGCGGAAAGGTGCGCAACGTCGCCCTTGATTGTCCGCCAAACGCCTGTTCGGTTGGTGACATCGATGCAGACCGGCTGCTCGGCAAGGCGCAAGCGGCCGGCGCCGCCTATCTCCTGATTAGCAGCTTTCATAAGCTCAGCACGCTCGTGCAATGGGCAAAATTCGACATTGTCGATGTGAAAACGCGGAATGTCGTTTTCAATCGTCTCGTCACCTTCCGCGGCGACAACGACGAGGCCTGGCGCCACGCGGAATCCTTCATCGTCCGGGAAGTCCTGGATTATGAAGAACGTTGAAGTGGAACGGATGCGCTCCGCGGCAGCAGCCCTTCCTCGCAAGCCTTGATCTGCAGCGCCAGATATTTCGAGTTGATCCGGCATTGCGCCAGGCTGCCGGCGATGAACCAGAGGCCGGGCTGGCCGGTGCGCGTATACATGTTGCGCAGCTCCTCCTTCTCGCCGAATCCCCAGATCGGGCCGACGCGCTCGGCGACCTCGTCGCCGAACAGCTTGCGGACCAGATGTTGCTGGCCCTTGTAGCCGGTCGCCAGCACGATCAGATCGGCGGCGAGCGTCTCGCCGCTCTTCATCCGCGCGCCTTCGGCGACAAACGCCTCGATATCCGAAAACTGTCTCAGCCCGATCTCGCCGCGCACGACCAGATCGGAGCAGCCGACATTGAAATAGTAGCCGCCGCCGCGGGTGAGGTATTTGAACTGCCAGCCGGTGCCGCCGTCGCCGAAGTCGAGCTTGAACCCGACGCGCGCGAGGCCATCGAGTAATTCCTTGTCCAGCTTCTTTGATTGTTCGGTCAGCATGACGTGGCTTCTTTTCGCCAATGCAAGCGGCATCGAGGTCGCGATCAGGTCATTGTCCTCCAGAGTGCCTTCGTTATACGCCGCATAGGCCAGTTGCGCTGATGGTTCGATATTGGTGATCAAGGTCGGACTGCGCTGAACCAGTGTCACATGAGCGCCGCTCGAATGCAGGTCCTGCGCGATATCGTGGCCGCTGTTGCCGGTGCCGATCACCAGCGCCTTCTTGCCTTTCCACGCCTCGCCGTCGTCGTATTGGCTGGAATGCAGAACCGTGCCGGCGAAGTTTTTCAAGCTGGGAATATCGGGCAAATTCGGGATGCCGCTGACGCCGGTGGCCAGCACGACATGCCGCGGATGCATCGTGCGCTGGCTGCCGTCGGCGCGGCGCAGCACCACCGACCAGCGTCCTGCCGCTTCATCGTAGCTTCCGCTCTCGAACTCGGTGCCGGTCCAGTAGTTGAGCTCCATGCTTTCGACATAGGCCTCGAACCAGTTGGCGAGCTTGTCCTTGGGGATATAGACCGGCCAGTTCGGCGGGAACGGCATGTAAGGGAGGTGGTTGACCTGCACCTGATTATGCAGCGTCAGCGCATGGTAGCGATGGCGCCAGTTGTCGCCGATGCGCGCTTCGCGGTCGACGATCAGCGTATCGATCCGCAATTGTTTCAGGCGCGCCGCGACTGCAAGGCCGGCCTGCCCGCCGCCGACCACCAGCACATCGGGATCGCGGTCGGCATACTCGGCCGCGGCCTTCCGCAGGTCGAGCCAGTTGGGTCCGCGAAAATCGCGCGAGTAGGATTGCCCCCGGGGTCGCGATGTTTCGAGCTGTTCCTCAAAGCCTTTCAGTTCGTCGAGTGCCGTCAGCAGCGTCCAGGCTTTCAGCCTGTTGCCGTCGCCGGCGTCGGGGATCAGCCGCAGAATTCCGCTGCCGCGGCCTACAGCGGTTTCAAATCTGAAAATCGCTTCGATCGCATTGGTGCCGGCGCGGGTCACCCGGCGCGGCGCGGCGCGATCGGGATCGACCCTGAAACCGCTCGGGGAGGCGCTGATGGCATCGGCTTTCAACTCGCTCAGGATTGGTTCGGCGCCGTTGAGTGTTTGAATGTTCCAGCTCAGCGCCAGCACATCGCGCCAATAGCTGTCGGGGTGAAACAGGGATTTCAGCAGGGCATGGTCTGATGTCGCGAGTGCGCTTTCGAATTGCGCCAGCCAGCTTTCCGTGGCGATCGAAATATCGTCCGTTCTGTCAAGCATTCCCGTTTCTCACACCAGCCGTCTTCGCGGCGTTTGCCTGATCGGAAACCTACACCCTTTGGGATCGCACAGAAAGGGCGAGGTGAAGACGGTGGGCACAGTTTACGTTGCAGGCAATGTGAATTGGGAGGAAATCATTTTTTCGATCCCGGCATTTTTGCAGCCCGGATCTTTGCTTTTGCCGATGACCGTTTTGCAACAGCTGTCTTGCCTAAAACGGCGTTGGCTTTTTGTGGTCCTGCGATCACGCCCTCGCGCTTTTTCACCGCCCGGTAATAGGCCCACCACAGATGTGCCGCGGCGCCGCGCAGCGGCCGCCACGGCTCCGCCAGCGGTGCCATCTGCTTCGCGTTCGGCCGCGTCTTCAGCCCAAGTCCGATCTTCACCGCTTCCTGCACGGCGAGATCGCCGACGGGCCAGGCGTCGCCATGGCCGAGGCAGAACAGCAGATAGACGTCGGCGGTCCACGGACCGATGCCGTGCAGCGCCGTCAGCGTATTGTGCGCGGCGTCGGCGTCCTCGTTCGCGAGCACGTCGAGATTCAATCTCTCGGCGGCGAGTTCGCGCGCGAGATTCTTCAGCGTCTTGATCTTGGCGGCCGACAGTCCGAGCCGGCCCAGCCGGTCGGCGCGGGCGCGGCGCAATGTGTCATGGTGAAACGGATCGAACGCGGCGCTGACGCGGGCCCAGATCGCCGCGGCGCTCGCGGTGGACACTTGCTGGCCGCAGACGATCGCAGCTAAGCCGGCATAGCCGGGATCGCGCCGCCGCAGCGCCGGCATGCCCGCAAGCTCAAATATGGGTTTCAGCCGCGGGTCCTGCTTCACCAGCGCGTGGATGGCGTTTTCCAGGTCGGCCTGGGTGTTGAGGTGGATGGTCATGCTAAGTAGAACCATCATGTCCCGCGAAAGAGATCAATGCCGACCGTCTTCGGCTTTGCGCCGAGCCCGAGCGGCTATCTGCATCTCGGCCACGCTTATTCGGCGTTGCTGAATTTTGATCTGGCGGGTCAGACCGGCGGCCGGTTCCTGCTGCGCATCGAGGATATCGACACCACCCGCTGCAAGCCGGAATTCGAGACCGCGATTTATGAAGACCTCGCCTGGCTCGGTATCGCATGGGAAACCCCGGTGCGGCGGCAGTCCGAGCATCTCGCTGACTATCGCGAAGCGCTCGAGACACTTTCAGCCCAGGGTCTCATCTATCCGAGTTTCGAGAGCCGCGCCGAGATCGCAAAACTGGTGGGTCAGCGGGAGGCGAATGCCCCTTGGCCGCGCGACCCCGACGGTGCGCCGCTCTATCCCGGTGCGGCGAAGTTGCTTTCGCCCCATGAGCGCGCGCGATTGCTTGAATCGGGCGCACCCCATGCGCTGCGGCTCGATATCGCGGCGGCATGCGGGCGCGCCGGCGATCTCAGCTGGATCGAGCACGGCGAAGGTCCCAATCGCGAGACCGGCGCGGTGGCGGCCAGGCCAGTGGCGTGGGGCGACGTCATCCTCGCGCGAAAGGAGACGCCGACCAGCTATCACCTCGCGGTGGTGATCGACGACGCCTTGCAAGGCGTGACGGAGGTGGTGCGCGGCCAGGACCTGTTCTGGTCGACCAGCGTCCATCGGCTGCTGCAGCAACTGCTCGGTCTGCCGCAGCCGGCCTACCGGCACCACCGCCTCGTCCTCGATGGCGGCGGACGGAAGCTCTCGAAATCGACCGAGGCCACGGGCTTGCGCGAACTCCGGGCCGGGGGAGCGACGCCGGCCGACATCCGCCGCCTGGTCGGCCTGCCCTGATTGCCCCGTTTTTGCCGCAGGTGGGTCGCAAGCCGAAAGACACGCTTCGGCGTGACTCCCGGAGCCTGGCCATGGCATGGTGGGGCCGGGCTGGGGCCGGGGGAATCATGGCGCCAAAATCGCGCTCACAGCGCTCCACGCGGCCGCCGAAAAGGCGGCCGCCGAAAAAACGCGCTCCGGGCGCTGCCGCGGGCAAGGCGCGCCGGCGCGGTGCCATGACTGCCATTCCCGGCATGGTCGAGGCGGCGCTTGCCGCGTTTGCACACGAGGTGCGCACGCCGCTTACCGGAATTCTTGCCATCAGCGATCTGCTGGCGACGTCCGACCTCGACGAGCGCGAGCGGCGCTGGGTCGATACCATCAAGGCTGGCGCGGAACATCTGGCCAGCCTCGCGACCTTGTTTGTCGATGCCGCCAAAGGCGGCAACGCCGCGGCAGGTGTGCGCCAGGATTTCTTCGATCTGCGGGCGCTGGCGCGCAACGCCGGGGATTCGCTTGCCGGCCGGGCAACGGCGAAGGGCTTGCAATCGTCGGTCGAGATTTCCGAAAAACTCCCGGCGTTCGTGATCGGCGATCCGGTCCGCCTGCGCGCCGCGCTGGAGAATCTGATCGACAATGCGGTGAAGTTCACCGAGCAGGGCGGCGTCGCGCTGGCGGTTAGGCCGATGCGCGGCGTGAAAGGCAAGGCCGGCGTCGCCTTTGCGATTTCCGACAGCGGGATCGGGCTCACGCTCAACGAGATCAAGCGCCTGTTTCGCCCGTTCTCGCAGGCCAATGTCAGCATCGCCTCACGCTTCGGCGGCGCCGGGCTCGGATTATCGTCGGTCAAGGCGCTCGCGCGCGCGATGGGCGGCGACATCGTCGTTGCGCAGCGGCGGGGCGGAGGAACTACATTCACGTTGACGGTGACTTTGACCCGCGCGAAGGCTTCGAAAGCGGCCAGTTCAGGCGCAGATTCCTATGTGCCTTCGGAGCCGGTACAGGCCCTGCGCGTTCTCAGCGTCGAGGACAATCCGTTCGGCCGCGTCGTGCTCAACGCGATCCTTACCGAACTCGGTCATCAGGCGGAGTTCATCGGGCGGGGCGAGGCCGCTACCGAGCGGATCGCACAGGGCGATTTCGACGCAGTGCTGATGGATATGGTGTTGCCGGGCATTAGCGGCATCGAGGCGATCAGGCGAATTCGTGCATTGAGCAAGCCGCTCGGCCGCATTGCGATCATCGGGGTTTCAGGCCGCGGCGATGACGAAGCGGCATCGCGCGCAGCCGGCGCCGACGCCTTTCTGGTCAAGCCTGTGAGTCCAAGGGCTTTAGCGACTGCGCTGCTTGAAGCGACACGCCGTGCGGCAGCTGCGACTTGATGATCGCCGCGTTCAGTTCGCCGCCGTACACGAAGATCGCGGCGATGAAATACAGAAACACCAGCGCGATGATGACCGACGCCAGGCCGGCATACATGGTGACGTAGTTGTTGGCGAAGCGTGCGAGATATTGTCCGAACACGATGCCTGAAACCAGCGACGCCACCATGGTGAAGATGATGCCCGGCAGGATCTGCAGAAATCCGCGGCGGCCGGCCGGAAGCCAGGCATGGAGAATGAAAAGCGCGACGATCAGCGCCGTGACGGCGATGCCGTAGCGCGAAAGGTTGAGAAAGTTTTCGTTGGTTTCGATGACGAGCGGAATGTAGCGCCGTGCCGCCTCCAGCATCAGGGGTCCGAGCACGATCAGGAACGCCATCGCCAGTGCCGTGAAGGCGGCGATCAGTGTGTAGCCGATCGATTCCAGCCGCAGCCAGTACCAGCGCCGCGGTTCGATCACCGAATAGGCGCGGTTGAGCGCCACGCGCAGGCTTTCGACGCCGTTCGACGCGAAGTAGACCGCAAGCACGGCGCCGATGGTCAGCGCGTCGCCCCGGGTCGTCGTCAGCACATCGTGAATCTCGCCCGACAGCGAATCGGCGACCTGCTTCGGCCAGACTTGCAGCATCAGCCCCGCGGCCTGATCGGCGAGTTCCTTCGAGCCAAAAAAGCCGGCCAGCGACGTCAGCACGATCAGAAACGGAAACAGCGCCATCAGCGTCGACAGCGCGATGTGGCTGGCGATCGCCCAGCCGTCATCGGCGAGAAACGTGTAGAACGCGTCCACACTGACATGAAAGACGTAGCGAAGTTGCCTCACATTTCACCTTGGCCGGCGGAAGACGGGTTCATTCGGCGAACCAGCTACCTTCTGATATTATTGAGCTAAAAGCCAGATCGTTGCATCGGGGCTTTGCTCGACGTGGGCGATGGCGGACCGCCTTGCGCGGTGTTATGTACCGCCGATGGCATCATTCCTGAGCTCGATTCTTCTTCCTGTTGCGGTTGCCGCCGTTGCGCTGGTGCTGCTGCTTGGTCTCCTCAACATGATGCGGGGCGGATCGCCGAACCGGTCCCAGAAACTGATGCGGTTGCGGGTGTTGCTGCAATTCGTCGCGATTGTCATCACCATGCTCGCGGTCTGGGCGATGGGCCGCTGAAGGAGACAGACATGGTCGTCCTAAATCGTATCTACACGCGAACCGGCGATGACGGCACCACGGCGCTGGGCAGCGGTGAACGCCGCCCGAAATACGATCTGCGCATCGGCGCCTATGGAACCGTCGACGAGACCAACGCCGCCATTGGCATCGTGCGACTCTATCTGGCGGAAGCGCGCGATCTCGATGCGATGCTGGGCCTGATCCAGAACGATTTGTTCGATCTCGGCGCCGATCTCGCGGTGCCCCAGCGCGAGGGCAAGGCGGAACGCTTACGGATGCTGGCGAGCCAGGTCGAGCGCCTCGAGCGCGACATCGACACCTTGAACGCGCAGCTGGCGCCATTGACCTCGTTTGTGCTGCCGGGAGGCACTCCGGCCGCGGCGCATCTGCATCTGGCGCGCACGATATGCCGCAGGGCGGAACGGATGATGGTGGAACTCGCGGCCAAGCCCAACGAACCGGTCGGCGATGCCGCGATCCAGTATATGAACCGGTTGTCGGATTTCCTGTTCGTCGCCAGCCGCTCGGTGAACAACAACGGCGCCGGAGACGTGCTTTGGGTGCCCGGCCAGAACCGCTAAATGCATATGTCCGGAGGCGATTTTTGGCCTTCGCGCGTTGACCGGGGTTGGTCAGACCTTTAGGTTCCGCGCCCAAGTGATCAAAGCTGAAATTCAAGCGAAAGAGGATCGATGAAGGTTCTGGTGCCGGTAAAGCGGGTGGTCGACTACAACGTCAAGGTCCGCGTCAAGAGCGACGGATCGGGCGTCGAACTGTCCAACGTCAAGATGTCGATGAATCCGTTCGATGAAATCGCCGTCGAGGAGGCCCTGCGGCTGAAAGAAGCCGGCAAGGCGACCGAGGTCGTGGTGGTATCGATCGGTCCCGCGCAGGCGTCTGAAACCATCCGGACCGGGCTCGCCATGGGCGCCGATCGCGGCATTCTGGTCAAGGCGGAAGGCAATGTCGAACCGCTGGCGGTGGCGAAGATCCTCAAGGCCATCGTCGATGAAGAAAAGCCCGGCCTCGTCATTCTCGGCAAGCAGGCGATCGACGATGACAGCAACCAGACCGGCCAGATGCTGGCCGCGCTGCTCGGATGGTCGCAGGCTACCTTTGCCTCCAAGCTCGAAGTCGATGGATCCGATTTCAAGGTGACGCGCGAGGTCGATGGCGGCCTGCAGACGTTGAAACTCAAGGGCCCGGCGATCGTCACCACCGACCTGCGGCTGAACGAGCCGCGTTATGCCAGCCTGCCCAACATCATGAAGGCGAAGAAGAAGCCGATCGCCGACAAGAGCGCTTCCGACTACGGCGTCGATCTCACGCCGCATCTCGAAATCCTCAAGACATCCGAACCGCCCGGCCGCAAGGGAGGCGTCAAGGTCAAGGACGTCACGGAGCTCGTCTCCAAGCTCAAGAATGAAGCCGGGGTTCTCTAGATGACCACGCTGTTGATTGCCGAACACGAAGGCGCCACCCTGAAGGACTCCACCAACAAGGCGCTGACCGCGGCGGCCCAGCTGGGTGCCGAGGTCCATGTGCTGGTCGCCGGCGGCGGCGCGGGTACCAAGGCTGCGGCCGAGGCTGCGGCCAAGCTCGCCGGCGTCAAGAAGGTCCTGCTCGCCGAAGGCGACGCCTATGCCCACGACCTCGCCGAGCCGCTGGCTGCCCTGATCGTGGCGCTGGCGCCGTCCTATGACGCCTTCGTCGCGCCCGCGACATCGCGCTTCAAGAACGTGATGCCGCGCGTCGCAGCCCTGCTCGACGTCATGCAGGTGTCGGAAATCATCAAGGTTGTTTCGCCTGACACTTTCGAGCGGCCGATCTATGCCGGCAATGCGATCCAGACGGTGAAATCGAAGGATGCCAAGAAGGTCATCACCGTGCGGACTTCCACTTTCGCCGCTGCCGGAGACGGCGGCAGCGCGTCGGTGGAAAATGCGGCCGCGGCGGCCGATCCCGGCCTCTCCAGTTTTGTCGGCGAGGAAGTCGCCAAGAACGATCGTCCCGAACTGACATCGGCGAAGATCATCGTCTCCGGCGGCCGCGCCATGCAGAGCCGCGAGAATTTTGCCAAATATATCGAGCCGCTCGCCGACAAGCTCGGCGCCGGGGTCGGGGCGTCGCGCGCCGCGGTCGATGCCGGATATGCGCCGAATGACTGGCAGGTCGGCCAGACCGGCAAGGTGGTGGCGCCGGAACTCTACATCGCGATCGGCATCTCCGGCGCGATCCAGCATCTCGCCGGCATGAAGGATTCCAAGGTGATCGTCGCGATCAACAAGGATGAGGACGCGCCGATTTTCCAGGTCGCCGATTATGGTTTGGTCGCGGACCTGTACCAGGCGGTTCCCGAACTGACCGAGGCGCTCGGCAAGCTTGGAAAGTGACGACGGTTGAAACAGCGCGCGTATTCCGCAAGAGTGGAGACGGTTTTGCGATCGGAATACGCGCAAATCATAAATTGGGAGCATTTTCCGGCGGCTAATCGGGTACCGCTTAGCCTGAAAATGCTCCACCGGATGATGCGGACTCCGGCCGGTGTTTATGCGAGGGTTGAGCAGGCGCGATGCGCGTCGCTCCGGTGAGATGACAAGATGGCGGTTATGATCAAGAAGGTCGGCGTGATCGGCTCGGGCCAGATGGGCAACGGTATCGCGCATGTTGCGGCGCTGGCTGGGTTCGACGTGGTGCTCAACGATGTATCCGCCGATCGCCTGAAGTCTGCCATGGCGACCATCAACGGCAATCTGTCGCGCCAGGTCTCCAAGAAAATCATCACGGAAGACGCGCGCAAGCAGGCGTTGGAGCGGATCGTCTCCACCGAGACCATCGACGGGCTCGCCGATTGCGATCTGGTGATCGAGACCGCGGTCGAGAAGGAAGAGGTCAAGCGCAAGATTTTTCACGATGTCTGCGCGGTGCTGAAGCCGGATGCCATCGTCGCCTCCAACACCTCGTCGATCTCGATCACGCGGCTTGCCGCGTCCACCGACCGCCCCGAGCGCTTCATCGGCATTCACTTCATGAATCCGGTGCCATTGATGGAGCTGGTCGAACTGATCCGCGGCATCGCCACCGACGACGCGACCTTCGACGCGGCCAAGGAATTCGTCACCCGGCTCGGCAAGCACGTCGCGGTTTCGGAAGATTTTCCGGCCTTCATCGTCAACCGCATTTTGCTGCCGATGATCAACGAGGCGATTTACACGCTGTATGAGGGGGTCGGAAACGTCGAGGCGATCGACGCTGCGATGAAGCTCGGCGCGCACCATCCGATGGGGCCGCTTGAACTTGCCGACTTCATCGGCCTCGATACCTGTCTCTCGATCATGCAGGTCCTGCACGAGGGGCTCGCGGACTCCAAATATCGGCCGTGTCCGCTGCTGGTGAAATACGTCGAAGCCGGCTGGCTTGGCCGCAAGACCCAGCGCGGCTTCTACGACTATCGCGGCGACAAGCCGGTCCCGACGCGCTAGGCGCGGCGCCGGCCCGCCAGAAAAGCACAAATCGCCAGCCCTTGCACAATCCCGGCAACAACGAAGAGGCTGGGAGCGGCGCCGGAGTCGACGCCTGCGGCATGCGGCGTGAATTCCCTGATCATGCCGAAGACGACAGGGGCGAACGCGTAAGTGCCTTGTGAGACGGCGACAATGAGAGCGACCACGCGCGACACGTCATCGCCGACAAATTCGACTTGAGCAATCAGAGGCGGCAACCACGTTCCGTTGCCGAATCCGGCACCAAACAGGACAAGCCCAAGAAGTAACAGCGGTACGCTCGTGCCATCAGCGGCAATGAACACAACGCAGCCCGTCATTTGTACCGCGTAGCTGGCGCATGCCATCAGCCTTCTGTCGATGTCCGCCGGCATGGCCCGGCCAATGAGCGAGCGGCCAATAATGGCCATAAGGGTCACCAGTCCCATCGCCAGACCCGCCCGCGAGGCGCCAAGCGCGGGAACCAGCAGCGAGAACAGGTGCACAACCAGGCCGATCTGCGCGAACAGTCCCAGCGCCATGCCCGCGGCAATCGTCAGGAATTTGAGATCGCTCCAAAGCAGTAGTCCCGGCAACGGCCTCGCGGCTGATGAAGTGACAGAGGCGGCAGGCGCTCCGGGTTCATCGCCATCGGGTATCAGTCTCATTTGTTGTGGCGTCCGCGAAAACACCAGCTCGGCAAGCATCCACATCGTGATGGCCATGACGAGGCCGATCGCCGCCGCGGCGGCCGGAAATCCGACCGCGCTGATCGCCGCTGCCCAAAGCGGTGAAAACACGACACCGCCGATGTTGCCGCCATTGTACGCCATGGCGAGTGCGGCGGGGCGTCCGCGTACGAACCAGGGCGCCACCACTGCATTGATCGCAGCCACGCCCATCGTAACCCAGCCTGCGCCGCTGAGCAGCGTGGCGCCGAACAGTTGCCAGGGCGCTGCGGCCGTGGCCCAGCCGAAGACGCCAACCGCGAGAAAGATTGCGCCTGTTTTCGTCACCGTCGGGATGCCAAAACGCCGGTAAAGCGCCGGTAGATTGGCCACCACGACAGCGCCGACCAGAAAATGCAGGGTAACCGCCGTCGAGATCAGGGCCAGCGGCCAGCCTGTCCTTTCGTGGACCGCGTACAAATAGACCGCTGGGCCGTGGAAGCCTGTTCCCAAACCGAAAACGGCCAGCACGAAAGCGGCGCCAACCACGCGCCAGCCGTAGAACATGGCCCTCCGCTCTTGATGCATCCGATTATCGTATTCGGGTGCAGGTATGGGACGTTACGGCTGTCATCGAAGTGTCGGGGCGGCGATCCTATCCCGACGCGCTGACACCCGATCTCCAGCATTTGTTAATGCCTGACGGGTAGTCTGCCGGCCTGGGGAGTGCTGCGTATGGATATGATGAGTATGGTCAGCGGTCTTCTCGCCGCTCAGTCGGGTGGCGTGCAGATGCAGGTCGCCGCCACCATGATGAAGTCGAATGCCGATGCGGAGAAATCCGCGGTCCTGACCCTGTTGGGGGCGGCCCAGCAAAGCATGTCGTCTTTGGCCAATGTCGGCGCCGGCATTGGCGGCAATCTCAACGTAAGCGCCTAAAACCCGGCGGTCGCCGGTTTCACCGCCGCCGTGATCAGCTTGATGGCGTCGTCACTGTCCCATTCCGCCGGTCCGGCAATGGTGGCGATTTCGCAGCCCTGGCCGTCTACCAGCACCGAGGTCGGCATCCCCAATGCCCGTCCGATAGCTTTAAGATCCTGAAAAACCTTGGCTTTCTGGTCGCTGAAATAGCCCAGCCGGGTCAGATTGGCGTCTTTCAGAAAATTCTTCGGCTTTTCCGGGTCGCGGGTATCGATATTAACAGCGACCACCTCGAAGTCAGGTCCGCCGAGCCTGGTCTGCAGGCCCTCGAGCGCGGGCATCTCCTTGCGGCAGGGCACGCACCAGGTGGCCCACAGGTTCACCAGCACCGTGCGTCCGCGCCAGTCGGAGAGCTTCCTGGGCTTGCCCTCGGCGTCCTCGAAGGCGAGGTCAGGCAGCCGCAGCGGGGCCGTCGCCATGGTCAGCGCAGCCACCTCGCCATGCGCCAGCGGCGCGAGCTTGCGCGCAAGCTCGACCGCCGGGCGGCAGGCGGAATCGCCCGACGCGTTGCGCTTCAGCCCGCCAATCCCGTATATCCCGGCAAATCCAATCACCGCCCCGATCAGCACCGCCCCGATTGCGAAGGGAATCCGGCGCGTGGCAGCGGGGTGAGGCGAGGGGTGTTCAGGCATATCGTTTGTCATCCTGTATCAGATACGGCTATGCAGAGCCTATATTGCGGTCGGTTTGAACGGTAACGGCGCGGAGCGTGCCGTACGCGGACGATGAGTGGCAGGTCATGAGTAACAAGTCATGAGCAACAAGATGTGGGGTGGCCGGTTCACGGAGCGCCCCGATGCGATCATGGAGGAAATCAACGTCTCAATCGACGTCGATCGTCACCTCTATGCCCAGGACATCGCCGCGTCCAAGGCCCACGCCGCGATGCTCGCCGCGCAAGGCATTATCACCGCGAACGATGCGAAAAATATCGCAAGGGGTCTAGACACGATTTTGTCAGAGATCAGCAAGGGCTCGTTCAATTTCCAGCGCGCGCTCGAGGACATTCACATGAATGTCGAGAGCCGGCTCGGCGAGTTGATCGGGCCCGCCGCAGGACGGCTGCACACCGCGCGTTCGCGCAACGACCAGGTGGCGACCGATTTCCGGCTGTATGTGCGCGACACCATCGATGAGACGGACGCGGCGCTGGCCGCGTTCCAGCGCGCGCTGGTGGAGCGGGCGCTCGAACATGCCGGCACGGTCATGCCGGGCTTCACGCATCTGCAGACCGCCCAGCCGGTCACGTTCGGGCATCATCTGCTGGCCTATGTCGAGATGGCGGCGCGCGACCGCGGCCGCTTCGCCGACGCGCGCAAACGTCTGAATGAATCTCCCCTCGGCGCTGCGGCGCTGGCCGGCACATCGTTTCCGATCGATCGCGACGCGACGGCAAAGACGCTCGGCTTCGACCGGCCGATGGCAAATTCGCTCGACGCGGTCTCGGATCGCGACTTCGTGCTCGAAACATTGTCGGCGGCGGCGATCGCGTCGGTGCACCTGTCGCGCTTCGCCGAGGAGATCGTGATCTGGACCTCGCCGCTGGTCGGGCTGGTGCGATTGAGCGACAAGTTCACGACCGGCTCTTCGATCATGCCGCAGAAGCGCAATCCCGACGCCGCCGAGCTGGTTCGCGCCAAGACCGGCCGGGTGATCGGCGCGCTCACCGCGTTGCTGATCGTGATGAAAGGTCTGCCGCTGGCCTATCAAAAGGACATGCAGGAGGACAAGCAGGGCGCGATGGAGGCGTTCGGCGCGCTCTCGCTGGCGATCCGGGCGATGACCGGAATGGTCGCCGACATCGCGCCGGACGAGGCGCGGATGAAAGCCGCCGCGGGCGAGGGCTACGCCACCGCCACCGATCTTGCCGACTGGCTGGTGCGAACGCTGAAAATGCCGTTCCGCGACGCCCATCACGTCACCGGACGCATCGTCGCCAGGGCGTCGAAAGCGGGCGTGCCGTTGCACCAGCTGCCCTTGAAAGAAATGCAGGCGATCGAGCCGAAGATCACCGCGCAGGTCATGGCCGTGCTCTCGGTGGAAGCGTCGGTGAAAAGCCGCAACAGCTATGGCGGGACCGCCCCGAAGAACGTGCTTGCGCAGGCCAGGACCTGGCTCAAGCGACTGGAAAAAGAGCGAAAATTGGGCTGAGCCGCGAATTTGGCCGCAATTTCATTCTTGTCCAGCCCTCGCCAGAACAGGGCAATCTTTGTATGGTGCCGCCGCATTGGGGATTTTGTCGTGAATCGCAACTACAGCCCGACATGTCAGGGATGGGCCATCATTCTGCTGAGCGCGGCCGTGCTCGCGCTCGGCGGCTGCGGACGCAAGGGCGGGCTCGATCTGCCGCCAACCGCGTCGCCGCAGGCCGCCGCCGCGGCACAGGCCGATGCCGACCACGAGCATGCCGCGAGCAAGCCGAGTGTGTTCGATCCGTCCTACGGAACCGATGCGCCGCCGGCCGCCCCTAAAGGCCGCAAGCGATCATTCATTCTCGATCCGCTCCTCAACGACTGAGCCCGCCATGAATCACTTCGACTATCGCAACGGCGTGCTGCACGCCGAGGCGGTGAATCTTATCGAGCTGGCGGATGCGGTCGCCACGCCGTTCTATTGCTATTCGACCGCGACGCTTGAGCGCCACTACCGGGTGTTCAGCGATGCCTTCGCCGATCAGAAGGCGCTGGTGTGTTACGCCATGAAGGCCAATTCCAACCAGTCGGTGCTGCGCACGCTGGCGAAGCTCGGCGCCGGCGCCGACGTGGTTTCGGGCGGCGAGTTGAAGCGTGCACTGGCCGCCGGCATTCCGCCGCAGAAGATCTTGTTCTCAGGGATCGGCAAGACCGAATCCGAGCTGCGCGCGGCGCTGGCCGAGGACATTCTCTGCATCAACGTCGAATCCGAGCCCGAACTCGAACTGCTCTCGCGGTTGGCAAGCGAGACCGGCCGGATCGCGCGGATCTCGGTCCGGGTCAATCCCGACGTCGATTCCGGCTCGCACGCGAAGATTTCGACCGGCAAGTCCGAGAACAAGTTCGGCGTACCGCTCGACCGCGCGCGCGCGGTCTATGCCCGCGCGGCAAAGCTGCCGGGCATTCGCGTCACCGGCGTCGACATGCATATCGGCAGCCAGATCACCGATCTGGTGCCGCTGGAAGCCGCGTTCAACCTGCTGGTGGATTTCGCGCGTGTGTTGCGTTCGGACGGCCACAGCATTTCGCATATCGATTTCGGCGGCGGGCTCGGCATCCCCTATCATCCTGATACCCCGACGCCGCCGGAGCCGGCCGCCTATGCCGCGGTTGTCAAGCGGGCGACGCGCGGCTTCGATTGCACGCTGATGTTCGAGCCCGGACGAATGATCGTCGGCAACGCCGGCATCCTGGTGACGCGCGTGATCTATGTGAAGCACGGCGACGCCAAGAATTTCGTGATCATCGACGCGGCGATGAACGACCTGATCCGGCCGACGCTGTACGAGGCCTATCACGACATCCTGCCGGTGCGGCTGGCCGAGCCGGGCGCCGCAAAGATCGTCGCCGACGTGGTCGGACCGGTTTGCGAAAGCGGCGACTATCTCGCGCTGGGCCGGACCATGCCCGAGCCCAGATCCGGCGATCTGCTGGCGCTGATGACGGCCGGTGCCTACGGCGCGGTGCAGTCCTCGAGCTACAACACCCGCGCGCTGGTGCCGGAAGTGCTGGTCAAGGACGATCAGTACGCGGTGGTGCGGCCACGCATCGAGGTCGATGCCCTGATCGCAATGGACAAGCCCGCGCCCTGGCTGTGATTCGGGTCAGCCGGGTTTTCCCCCGACCACAACCCCCGCCGCCTGTTCGATCGGCTTGATCGCCGAGGTAAAATCCGACTCCGCGCCCATTTCGCGAATCACCACTTCCCACAGCCGCCCGACCGCTTCGGCAACCTCCATCGACAGCCCCAGCGCCTTGGCCTCTTCGAGGCAGAGCCGCACGTCCTTCACCATCAACCCGGTGGCGAAGCCGAAATCGAAGGTGCGCGGCAGGATCGAGCGCGGAAACTTGTCGCGGCTCGCGGTGTTCATGCCCGATCCGGCATTGATCACGTCGATCATGACGGCGGGATCGAGGCCCGCTTTGACGCCCATCACCACGGCCTCGGAGGTGGCGACCACAGCGGTGGCCGACAGCAGATTGTTGGCGAGCTTCATGGTCTGCGCCGAGCCGGGCTTCGCGCCGATGAAGAACACCTTGCCGATCACGTCGAGCGCTGACTTCACCGCCTCGAAATCCGCCCGGGGACCCGACACCATGACCGCGAGCGTGCCCTTTTCGGCGCCGCCGACGCCGCCGCTGACCGGACTGTCGAGCTGCACGATGTCGCGCTTCGCCAGCAGATCGTGAATCCGCACCGCCATGTGCGAGCCGACGGTGGAGAGATCGACGAAGCGCTTGACGCGCTTGCCCTCGATCACGCCGCCTGTGCCGGTCGCGACCTCGAGCGAGGCCTGCAGCGATGGCAGGCTCGCCAGCACGGTCTCGGCGCGGTCGGCGACGTCTTTCGGCGACGAAGCGGCCTGCGCGCCCAGCGCCACCAGTTTGTCGACCGCCTCCTTGCGCTGGTCGAATACGACCAGCTGATGCTTGGTCTCGATCAGGCGGCGGGCCATGGGAAAGCCCATCTTCCCGAGGCCGATGAATCCGATGTCCATGGTGATGCGCCTTTAGCCCTTATCCAACTCGGCGAACACTTCGCGCGCGATGCGGAAGCTGTCGACGCCCGCGGGCACGCCGGCATAGATCGCCACCTGCATGAAGATCTCGCGAATCTCGTCCTTGGTCACGCCGTTGACCAGCGCGCCCTTGATGTGCACCCGCAATTCGTGCGGCCGGTTGAGTATGGAAATCATCGCAAGATTGAGCATGCTGCGGGTCTTGCGCGGCAGTTGCTCCCGGCCCCAGACCGCGCCCCAGCAATATTCGGTGACCAGTTCCTGAAACGGCTTGTTGAAATCGTCGGCGTTCTTGAGGGCATTGGCGACATAGGCATCGCCCAGTACCGCCTTGCGAATTTCCAGTCCCCTATCGTGCGTTTTCTGGTCCATGACGTTTCCTTTGATGGTTCGGCGGCCGACGTTACGAGGTCGCCGCCCCGCAGTCACGCCTTCGTGTTATGCGTGTTTCGGGGTGTGGGTTATCGCTCCGGAACGGGTGCCTCATTGCCGCCGTTGTGCTAGGGTGCTGTTTCGGCAACCCGGAGAGTTTGTTGAGCGGCGCCACTCCCGACCCATCAAAGCCAGCGCGCGACCCTGATGCCGTCTCGCGGCTGCAGCTGACGCAGGCCTTGCAGCGGGCAAGATATGCGATCGCGTGGGAGCGAAGCTGGCCGTATCTGGCGCGGTTGCTGAGTATTGCCGGACTGTTCCTGGTGGTGTCCTGGGCCGGACTGTGGCTGGCGCTGCCGTTCGTTGCGCGCGCCATCGGGCTCGGTCTGTTCGTGCTGCTGGCGCTGGGGGCGTTGTTTCCGCTGGTCCGGTTTCGCTGGCCGAGCCGCGAAGAGGGGCTGAGCCGGCTCGATCGCGGCACCGGCATCCGCCATCGCCCGGCGACCGCGCTCACCGATACGCTGGCCACGCAGGATCCGGTCGCGCTGGCGCTGTGGCAGGCGCAGCGCGAACGCACTTTGGCATCGATCAAGCGCATCCGCGCCGGACTGCCGTCGCCGCGGCTGGCGCTCCACGACCCCTGGGCCCTGCGCGCGCTGGTCGCGGTGATGATGGTCGCAGCCTATTTCGCCGCGGGCGACGAGCGCACCCTGCGCATCGAGGCGGCGTTCGACTGGAACGGCGTGCTGTCGCCGGCCAATATCAGGGTCGATGCCTGGGTGACGCCGCCGCTCTATACCGGCAAGCCGCCGATCATTCTGTCGGCGGCGAACAAGGAAGCCGCCATACCCGCTGCGGGACCATTGCCGGTCCCGGCCGGCAGCACGCTGATTGTGCGCTCGAGCGGCGGTACCCTCGATGTGGTGGCCGGCGGCGGGGTGACCGAAGCCGTACCGACCGAGCAGGCGCCCCAGGGCACCAACGAACGGCATTTCACCATCGCCGGCGATGGTACGGCGCATGTCCGCGCGCCCTCCGGTCAGCCGCAATGGAAGTTCAGCGCCACTCCCGACCGCGCCCCGACCATCTCGCTTGCGAAAGACCCGGAACGTCAGGCCCGCGGCGCGCTGCAGATGTCCTACAAGATCGAGGATGACTACGGCGTCACCGAAGCGCAGGCGCATTTCGCGGTCCGTCCCGGCGATACGCCGAAGGGGGCGGCGGCGGCGCGGCCCCTGTTCGACGCGCCGCAATTTTCGCTGGTGCTTCCGAATGCGCGGACGCGCAATGGCGTCGGGCAGACCGTCAAGGACCTCAGCGAGGATCCCTATGCCGGCGCCGACGTCACATTGACCCTGACGGCGCGGGACGAGGCCGGCAATGAGGGCCGCAGCGAGCCGTTCAACATGCGGCTTCCGGAGCGGCTGTTCACCAAACCGCTGGCGCGGGCGCTGATCGAGCAGCGCCGCATTCTGGCGCTCGACGCCAATCAGAATCCGCAGGTCTATGCGGCGCTCGATGCGCTGATGATCGCGCCGGAATTGTTCACGCCGCAGGCCGGCCAATATCTCGGCCTGTACAGCGTCGCGCGGCAGTTGGAGGCCGCCCGCACCGACGCCGCCATGCGCGAGGTCGTCGCCAGCCTGTGGGCGCTCGCCGTCACCATCGAGGATGGCAACATCACCGATGTGGACAAGGCGTTGCGCGCCGCGCAGGAGGCGCTCAAGCAGGCGCTGGAACGCGGCGCCAGCGACGAAGAGATCAAGAAGCTCACCGACAACCTGCGCGCGGCGCTGGATAATTTCATGCGCCAGCTCGCCGAACAGCAGCGCAACAATCCGCAGCAACTGGCGCGGCCGCTCGATCCCAATACCAGGGTGATGCGCCAGCAGGACCTCAACAACATGATCGAGCGCATGGAGCGCCTGTCGCGCTCCGGCGACAAGGACGCCGCCAAGCAATTGCTCGAGCAGTTGCAGGAGATGCTGGAAAATCTGCAGATGGCGCAGCCCGGCCAGTCCGGCGACGAGGACATGGAGCAGGCGCTGAACGAACTCGGCGACATGATCCGCAAGCAGCAGCAGTTGCGCGACAAGACCTTCAAGCAGGGCCAGGATTCGCGGCGCGATCACATGCGCGGCAAGCAGGGCGATCAAAGCCTGGGCGATCTGCAGCAGGATCAGCAGAGCCTGCGCGACCGGCTCAAGAAATTGCAGCAGGAGCTTGCCAAGCGCGGCATGGGGCAGGGCCAGCGCGGCGAGAAGGGCAGCCGCGGCGAGCAAGGCCAACAGGGCGAACAAGGTGACCAAGGCGACGGCGAGGACGGTCTCGGCGAAGCGGATACCGCGATGGGCGACGCCAGCGGCAGGCTCGGCGAGGGCAACGCCGATGGCGCCGTGGATTCGCAAGGCAAGGCGCTGGAGGCGCTGCGCAAGGGCGCCCAGGCACTTGCCGAAGGGATGCAGCAGGGCGATGGCGACGGACAGGGCGACGGCCCGGGCAATCGCGCAGGCCGGCAGCAGAGCGGCGGCAATGGCAACGATCCGCTTGGACGGCCGCTGCACGGGCGCGAATTCGGCGACGATTACACGGTGAAAATCCCCGGCGAAATCGATGTGCAGCGGGTGCGCCGGATTCTGGAAGAACTCCGCCGCCGTCTCGCCGACCCGCAGCGCCCGCAGATCGAACTCGATTACATCGAGCGGCTGCTCAAGGATTATTAGCAACAGACCGTCATCGCCCGCGAAAGCGGGCGACCCAGTATTCCAGAGCATCCGTGATTTAGCCGAAGGGCCGCGGTGTACGGGATGCTCCGCTTTCGCGGCGTATGACCGTTCTTGTGAAGCGCAGCGCTGCTTCGCTAACGTTTCCGAGCGGCCAGTGCATCGGCCACGGCGGTGCGGATATCGGCCACCGAAAACGGCTTGGTGATGACGTCATGCGCGATGGCGTTGAGGCCGGAGGCGCGCTCGCGCTGATCGGCAAAGCCGGTCATCAATAAAATCGTCAAATTGGGAAAATCGCGGGCCGCGGCCAGCGCCAGCGCGATCCCGTCCATCACGGGCATCTGGATATCGGTGAGCAGCAGGTCGAATGCGCCGTGCTCGCGGCTCAGGATCTCCAGCGCCTCGGCGCCGTCTTCGGCGGTGACGGTCTCGTGGCCATCCATGGCAATGGCGCGCGCCACCAGCGTGCGCATGGAATCTTCATCGTCGGCGATCAGTACGCGCGGCATCCAAGCACCATCTTTCGCGAGCGGGACCGCGCGGCCCTGTTCATACGTTGCCGCTGGCGATATCGCGTTTGCTGAAGAAGCGTACATCGATATTGCGCCCTTCCGGGGGCGGCGAAGCCAGTCGCGACTTGAACCAGGCTTTTTCGCCCGGCTTCAGCATGGGCTGCTCCAAAACCGCGTTCCAGGCGTAGATCTCGGCGCCCTGCGCATCGCGAACGCTGAAGCGCAGCCGCGGCAATTCGACCGGCTTGCGTGCTTCGCCGACGATCATGCCCTCGATCACCAGCACCGGCTTGCCTTCCACGGTTTCGGTGGTGATCTTGACGTCCTTGAACATGAGTCCGCGCAGGTTCACCTCAAGCCCGACCATTTTGTAGAACGCGGCGGTCTGCGGCAGCAGCCGCACCACGTCGACGCGCCAGATCATCAGCGCCAGCACCAGCGCGCCCATGGCGGCGCAAGCCGTGGGGAGGCTGACGAAGGGATTGCCCGGCGCGCGGAGCAGCGCCGGCGGCCTCAAAAGCTTCCGGAACCAGGGCAGGCGTTGCCGCGCGGCTTCCGCATCCTGCGCATCGTGCCGGGCGATCGACGGCCAGTCGGATTCGGCGGCCTGAGGCGAGCCTTCGCCGTCAGCCGAGGCCGGCCAGTCGCCTGATATCGAAGGGCTGTCGACGACCGGGGTTTCCTGTTCCTGGCCGTCGTCTTCGCGGGCGAGAGCGTCCCATTCCGCGGCGGCGTCCTGACTGCCGGCCGCCCCGCCGGCTTCCGCCATCGCAGGCGCCGGAGCCGCGACCTCGGTCGCATCCTCCGGCCGCGCCAGCCAGACTTCCTTGCAGCGGGAACAACGCACGCTACGGCCCGCCACGCCCAGGGTAGCCAAATCAATGGCATAGGACGTTGTACAATGGGGGCAGATGATGTGCATGGAGCGAATCTCCACAATGACGCTGC